>Ga0265300_10000387_pt1 | contig 45071 bp, 39 predicted proteins | sample AusTroGonzalo_MG_FD_193482 | JGI IMG/M metagenome (GOLD analysis project Ga0265300, IMG submission 193482) | Bovine rumen microbial communities from tropical cattle in Woodstock, Queensland, Australia - Gonzalo_03 | ecosystem: Host-associated > Mammals > Digestive system > Stomach > Rumen ... | reverse complement strand
ACTCCTCACCTCCCATACCTGTCATCACAAAAAGAAGCACGGTAATAATCAACGTAAGTCCAACAACGGAACCTACATAGAAACGCAATTCGGTATCGTCGGCAAACTTGCGGAATTTGCGGTTAAGGAACATCAGCTGCAAGTTGAAGTTGATGCCACAAATGAACATGAACAGCGTAATGACATATTCTATATAGGCAGAATGATAATAGCCGATACTCTCCTGATGGGTGGAGAATCCACCCGTACCTGTGGTAGAAAAAGCATGGCAGATGCTATCGAACGGGCTCATGCCACCCAGAAGCAACAAGCCAAAGACTATCATAGTAAATCCTGCATAAAGCGACCACAACCACTTGGCCGTAACACCAATACGAGGCGTGACCTTGCTACGCGTAGGACCACTAACCTCAGCCGCAAATACCTGCAGACTTCGACTGCCAAAAATAGGCAGTATGGCCAACGTAAACAATAATATGCCCAATCCACCCAACCATTGGGTAAAGCATCGCCAGAATAGAAGTCCATGAGGCATATTGTCTATATCGGTTAGTATGGTACTACCAGTACTTGTGATGCCACTCATAGCCTCAAAGAATGCATCCGCCACAGAGGGGATATGTCCGCCTATTAGGAAGGGTAACATGCCAAAAAGGGTGAATGACAGCCATGAAAAAGTCACCAGCACATAGCCGTCCCTTCTATTGAACTGACGGGGAGCATTGCGTCCTATGTAATAGAGCAATAATCCAGCAGCTGCTGTTATTAAGGTAGAAATCGCAAAACTCCACTGGGCAGCATCACGATAATAGAAAGACACAGCACCGCTTAGTGCCAACATCAAAGCCTCGATACCCAGGAGGATACCCACCATGCGCAATATGGTCTTGAAATGAATCATTTGAAGAATCGCTCTATCTTTTGAATCATACCACTAAGACTGAAAACCATCACATGGTCACCCTTCTCTATCTTCGTATTGCCGTTAACCACCATGCCTTCGCCCCTACGCACCAGTCCGCCTATGGTCGTACCCTTGGGCAATCCTAAGTCTTTCACCTTATCTTTCGTAATGCGCGAACCCTCCTTCACGATAAACTCAGCCACATCAGCAGCTGCAAAGGTCAGGCACTTTACATTTTCCACATCGGCATCGAGCATCATCTGGAAAATGCGACTAGCGGCAATCTTCTTCTTATTAATTACTGTACCTATGTCAAGGCTCTCAGCCATGCTGATATAGTCAATGTTCTCTACCTCTGCAACGCTCTTCTGTATTCCGTAACGCTTGGTAGCCAAACATGCCAGAATGTTGGTTTCGGCATTGCCCGTCAAGGCTATAAAGGCATCGGTATTCTCCAATCCCTCATTCAGCAGCAATTCGGTATCTCGCCCATCTCCACCAATGATCAGCACATTATCTTTAGTAAGAAGATTATTGAGTCGTGTAATGCGCTCTTGATTCTGTTCTATGATTTTTACGTTCATGTAGTCGGGTACATACATGGCAGTTCGTATGGCAATGCGACTACCGCCCATAATCATCACATTACGCACATCGGAGTAATCTTCCTTGCCAGCCACCTTGCGGATGTAGGGTACATACTTTCTGGTGGTGGTAAAATACACGATATCGTAGAGTCTGATGTAATCATCACCGCGGGGAATCAGCGTTTCGTTACCACGCTTAATGGCTACTACATGATAGGGAAGGTTAGGATCGCCAAGCGTTTTGAGTTGCACATTCAATATCTCTGCCTTCTCCCTGATTTTTACACCAATTAATATCAGAGCTCCGTCGCAGATTTCCCACCATTGGCGCACCCAACTCATCTTGATGGCTGAGACAATTTCTTTAGCCGCCAAGTGTTCAGGGTAAATCAACGAGCCTACACCCATCTTTCTGAAAAAATCCTGAGCATGAGGGTCGAGATATTCATAATTGTCAATACGAGCCACCGTCTTACGCGCCCCCAAGTCAGCAGCAAACATGCACGAAGTCAGATTACGGCTCTCATCGGGAGTAACGGCGATGAAAAGGTCAGACTTACCTGCCCCTACATCCTTCAGGGTATGTATGCTGCTGGCTGATCCCACAGCCGTCATCAAATCGAAATTGCTGCTTAGCGCGGACAACTTCTCCTCATTTTCGTCAATGAGGGTAATATCATGATTCTCGCTTGATAGAAGTTTTGCCAAGTGAGTTCCTACGGCTCCTGCGCCAGCAATAACAATCTTCATGATTTATAATTTAAATATAAGATTCATAATTAATCTCTATAATCAGTGTAAGAACAAACATCGCGCAGCACTAATTATCAATTATCAATTTCTTCACGATTCCTTCTTCATCCATACCGCACAGATGGTAGAGCTCGCTCACCTTTCCGTGCTGCACAAACCTGTCTGGTATTCCTATGCATTGTATTTGCGGAGTAAAACCATGGGCATCCATCCACTCTTCTACCGCCGTTCCCATACCACCCACCACAGTTCCATCCTCCACGGTGATGATGCGCTTAAAATTCATTCCAACCTCCATGAGCAGTTCATCGTCCAGTGGTTTAAGGAAGCGCAAGTCGTAGTGGGCTACGCTAATGCCCGTCTTGACCTCGGCCTGGGCAATCGCTTTCTCTGCCACATTTCCTATAGGGCCTATAGTCAATACAGCTACATCGCGTCCCTCCTTCAGTCGCACGCCCTTGCCTACAGGGATTTCCTCCAACTGACATTGCCAATCTATGAGTTCTCCTCTACCTCGCGGATATCGAATCACAAATGGCCCTTTATCGGGCAACTGCGCTGTGTACATCAGTCTACGCAACTCATGCTCGTTAAGCGGCGAAGCTATGATCAGTCCTGGTACCGTGCGCAAGATGGCCATATCAAGCATGCCATGATGTGTAGGTCCATCCTCGCCCACAAGGCCTGCTCTATCTAAGCATATCACCACAGGCAGATGAAGCAAGGCTATGTCATGCACGATGTTATCAAAAGCACGCTGCATGAATGAAGAATAGATGCTTAAGAAAGGAAGCATTCCTTCTTTAGCCAGTCCACCCGCAAAGGTAGCTGCATGTCCTTCTGCAATACCCACATCAAACGCCCTTTTGGGCATCTCCTTCATAAGTATATTCATCGAACTACCAGAAGGCATCGCAGGTGTGATGCCTACGATGTGCGGATTCTGCTTAGCAAGTTCTACCAACGTATAGCCAAATACATCTTGATACTTCAGCGGCTGTTCTTTCTTCTCACTATGCAGTTGCTCTCCCGTTTCTGGATTGAACTCTCCTGCTGCATGCCAAGCGGCAGGATTCTTCTCAGCAGGTTCAAAGCCCTTGCCTTTGGTAGTAAGCAAATGCAGCAATTTAGGGCCTTTCATGTCTTTCAGTTGCTGGAGCACACGCACAAGGTTTTCCACATCATGTCCATTGATGGGACCAAAGTAGCGAATGTTCAAGCCCTCAAACATGTTTTGTTGATGAAACAAGGTACTCTTCAAGCTATTACCCAGTCGAATCAGGCTGTTCCTTCGTTCATCATTCAACAAACCCAACTTCTTCAACGCCCTCGAAGCCTTGTCACGCAGAGAGTTATATCCCTCTCGAGTATTAAGGTTGGCCAAATAGTCACGCATTCCACCCACACTGCTATCAATGGACATATCATTGTCATTTAGAATAATAAGAAGGTCATTGGGGGTGGTCGATACATTGTTCAACCCCTCAAATGCCAGTCCGCCGCTCATACTTCCATCGCCAATCACAGCCACAACGTGACGGTCTTTCTCCCCCTTAAGTTGTGAAGCCACCGCCATACCCAAAGCTGCAGATATGGAGTTAGATGCATGTCCACAGGCGAACGTGTCGTACTCGCTTTCTAAGGGTGAGGGGAAAGGACGGATACCGCCTAACTTGCGGTTGGTGACAAAAGCCTTTCTACGACCTGTCAGAATCTTATGTCCATATGCCTGATGCCCTACATCCCACACTATGCGGTCATAGGGCGTTTGAAATACATAATGAAGTGCCACCGTGAGTTCCACAGTTCCCAGACTGGCAGCAAAATGCCCTGGATTACAGGCCACCTCTTTAATGATGTCCTTGCGTAACTCATTACAAAGCTGGGGCAACTGGTTCTTTTCCAGTTTCCTCAGGTCAGCAGGTGTATCTATTTGGTTCAGCAAAGTTTGCTGTTCCTGTTCGTTATTCATAAATTTTGTTCATATTATGCCGCGAAGATAATACAATTCACTGAGATTAACAAAGCAAATTGGAAAAACCGTAAGGACACCTTAATACAATTTTATGTATTGCTTCTCGAAAACCATACCGATTATAGTACTGAAAGGTTGGTAAAATGGTGTAAAAAACGAAAAAAGTAGCCCTGTTTCACAACAGAGCTACTCCCAACACAAACACAAAATAAAACACGACAAAACTAGTTGTGGAGCTGGCGGGAATCGAACCCGCGTCCAAACGAGGAAACAATGCGCTTTCTACATGCTTATTCTTGGTTTGATTTTAGAGCGTTAGCAGACCCAAGACAGCCAACTAACACCTTAGCCTCTAAAAATTCATCGGTGCATCGAGGCTCACACCAACTATCTCCGATTTTCTCTACACCACTTTACCAGGCTACTTCGGAGCAAGAGTTCCTGAGTGATGTCTTGTCCCAACACCTTGTATCGGGATTAAGCTCGATTTACTAACCTTCAATCAAGCAGCAAGAGCGTAGTTATTAGTCTCGCCAGATAATTTTTGAGGACTGATATTATAGTGCCAATCACACGAAGCACTGCATGCTTACACACCTTTTCTACCCGCTGTCAAAACCAAACAACCCCAGTATCTTAGGCATGTCGTTGCAAATATAATACTTTTTTTATATCCCAACACACAAAAGCAAAAAAAAATTCCTATTTTTGCAAAAAAAAATTACCGATATAGTAATTATGTATTGTTTTATTAACGATTATTCAGTAATTGCCCATCCAAATATCATGAAAAGGATGGCAGAAATTAACCTTGACCAACACATTGGCTATGGATTTGATGAGATTTGCAAAAGTGCCCGACACTTGCTGCGCATTAAGATTGGCAACCCCTGGGCACGAGTTTTCTTCGTGGTAGGTGGTACCCAAGCAAACATGAGCGTGATAAGTTCACTGCTCAAATCGGCTGAAGCCGCCATTTGCGCTAACACAGGGCACATCTTTGTTCATGAGACGGGTGCCATTGAAGCTACAGGTCACCGTGTCATAACCATTGACACACCTGACGGAAAGCTCACCCCTGCCCTTGTGGAAAAAGTACTCTCGCAATACAAAGAGCGCCCTCACGTGGTGAAACCCAAGTTAGTTTATATCTCCAACTCTACCGAGATTGGAACAATATATAACCGTGCCGAGATAAAAGCCTTGCACGACTGCTGTAAGGCACACAATCTCTTTTTCTTTTGCGACGGTGCTCGTATTGGCAGTGCTTTGACTTCGGAGGGAAACGATCTCACGTTGCACGATTTTGCCGAACTGACTGATGTGTTCTATATAGGAGGCACCAAAAACGGTGCCCTGATGGGCGAAGCAGTGATTTTCAACGATCCGAAGATGGGTGAAGACTATGACATGGTAATGAAGCAACGCGGTGCCTTGTTAGCCAAAGGCTGGATTTTGGGTCTTCAGTTCTACGAACTATTCAAGGACGACCTTTACTGGGACTTGGCACGCCATGCTAACCAGATGGCGAAAAAGATTTCTTCCGCTTTCAAAGATAATGACTTCAAAATGCTCACCGACTCGCATACCAACCAGGTATTCCCCATCCTTACTTATGCGCAGCGTGATAAACTAAGCGAGAAGTGGGGTTTTGAACTTTGGAGCCCCATTGACGATGAAAAAGCCGCCTATCGGTTTGTGGCTGCTTGGAACACAGATGAGGAGATGGTAGAGGATCTTTGTAGAGACATTAAGAAGTTGAGAGATTTAGAAATCAAACATTGATAATTGACAGTCATGAATTTATATTGAGAATTTAAAATGAACAAATGGTTTTTCGCAGGAATAACGGCTCTTTCCCTTTTGTCTTGCCAGCCAAAAAGTGAGGAGGCCAATGAGCTAACCATGTTGGTGGGTACTTATACCAACGATGGAAGTGAGGGTATCTATACCTTCCGCTTCAATCAAGAGAGCGGAAGAACTACTCCACTTTCGTCTGTGAAGGTAGTTAACCCTTCGTACGTGATTCCATCGATAGACGGAAAGTATGTATATGCAGTTACCGAAACCAACGACAGTACAGCGGCCCTTCATTCCTACAAGTTCAACAAGACGACAGGCACATTGACCTATATCAATACGCAACTTACCTTCGGAGAAGATCCTTGTTACATAGCTACTAATGGAAAGATTGTAGTAACAGCCAACTACACAGGTGGTTCTATGTCCGTTTTTCCATTACGCAGCGACGGCGGTATAGAACCTATCGACACCCTCTTCTGCGGAACCATCGGAGGACCTGACCTTTGGCGACAGCGCATCCCACATGTTCATTGCACTTATTTCAGCCCCGATAACAAATACATCTTTGCCACTGACTTCAGTGCCGATCGCATACTACGCTATGATATCAACACTGGGACAGTTCGTCCTATCGACAGGGAGGTAACCACCCATTTAGAGGCCGACTATGGTCCCCGTCACATGGAGTTCAGTTCCGATGGACGTCATGCCTATGTAGTAGGCGAGCTATCTGATGAAATTACATTGATGGACTATTCAGAAGGCATACTCACCACCCGTCAGGTAGTAAAAGGCAGCGAGGCTGGCGCCCGTGGCGGAGCCGATATTCACCTCTCTCCCAACGGCAAGTTTCTCTACGCCAGCCATCGCTTGAAAGAAGATGGAATTAGCATCTTCTCCGTGGCTTCCGATGGAACTCTCAACAAGATAGGATACCAACAAACAGGCATTCATCCGCGCAATTTCTGTATCACGCCCAACGGCAAGTACCTGCTTTGTGCCTGCCGAGACAGTAACGTAATACAAGTTTATAACATTGATTCACAAACTGGACTGCTTTCTAACACTGGCTTAGATATAGCCGTAAGCCAGGTGGTCTGCGTGAAATTTGTGAAATAACAAACTACAAAGAATTATGAAAAGACTATTAATTACAGCAATCGCCTATCTGGCACTCTCCATGAACATGCAGGGACAGACTGCTGTCACCTCTGGTATGATGTATGGCAAGAAGTATGGAGTGACCTACATGCTGCCCAAGACTCAGTTCATGGTAAAAGCCACAGCTACTTTACATCAATTTATCCCTGGTGAGTTTAGCAAATATGCCGACCTCTACTTACATCTCAAGGATGTGAAAACCCAGCCTGAAACATACTGGACCCTCGATGAGGGTACCGTGACGAGCATAGGTGTTCCTGATAAGGAAAAGATATACTTTGTGGAATTAAAAGACAAGACCGTAGCTCCCCTGATGGAACTCACTGAACAAGGCACCATCTATTCCATCAACCTACCTATCCATGGGAATGACAAGAAGGATGTAACCCCTGCTCCCACTCCTAAGACTGACCTACCCGACCCTCGCACTTTTTTCACCGAAGAAATTCTTTCGGCCAATTCTACAGCCAAGATGGCAGAGTTGGTAGCAGAAGAAATCTACACCATCCGCGAGAGCAAGAATGCCCTACTTCGAGGCGAGTCTGACAATATGCCTAAGGATGGCGCCCAACTGCAAATCATGCTCAATCACCTCAACCAACAGGAAGAGTCACTGCTTTCCCTTTTTGTTGGGAAAAATGATGTCAAGACTTATACTCAGACTTTCAGCGTGTCTCCTGAAGGACTGCTGGAGGAGGTGGCATTCCGCTTTTCTACCAAAGAGGGCATTGTTGAGAGAGATAACCTTGTGGGAGATCCTGTCTATATTACCATGGCTAACCAAGGTCTGATCACCCCTCCCTCTGACGAAGAAAAACCTAAGAAAGAGTTAGAGGGTGTGGCCTACAATGTGCCAGGAAAAGCCAATGTGACTCTCATCTATCGTCGCCAGCGTTTGTTCGACGGAGAACTTCCCGTCACCCAATTAGGTACCGTTGAATACTTAGCCAATGTGCTTTTTAACAAAAATAGCACCACCACTGTGCAGTTTGATGCAGAAACAGGAGCTTTGCGTAAAGTAGATAAAGAAGAACGATAATATGGAACTACGCGGAAAACAAGTACGATTGAGAGATACCATCCCCACCTGTCGTTCTACTATCCTAACGGAAACGGGCGATGATGGTTTCTTGGTACTATCCTACCCACGCTTCCCCTATAAATGGATGAATATCTTTCTACCCAAATATATATCCCCATACATCCACGTACCCTTAGAAGAATACGGTTCCTGGGTCTGGTCACAAATCAACGGTCAGCGCACTGTAGAAGAAATCGCATGCAACGCTGCCACCTTGCATCCTAAGGAAGAAGACATGAAGAATCGTACCATCATGTTTATTCACCAATTGTATTTGGACAAGTTTATCACTCTTAAAATTGATAAATAAGTTTTTTTATTTTAAATTGGGTTTCTCAAGTCCATAACCTTTCTTCTTATCCAAGTACAGCATTACAACTGCCACCAATACCCCAGCGAAGCCAGTGCAGGCAAAAATTAGCATACCTATGGTATAGCTGGGATCAGTTTCATTGGCACGACCCACAAACATAGGAATGATCGCACGGCCGAAGTTCTGGATGAAGAAAACCAAGGAATAGGCGGTGCCTAAGCATTTCAAGGGGATAATCTTTGGCACTATTGGCCACAGCGCAGCTGGAGTAAGCGAATAGCCTATGCTCAATACTATCATCAAGAAAATTGCAAACGCACTGCTATGAATAGGCAGTGAGAAACCAAAATGCACAAAGGTGAGCATGGATGTTCCAATAATAATCAATGTCACTCCCCTACCGTACTTGTCGTACAAACTGCCAAAAAGCGGAGTCATTAGCATAGTGCCAAAAGGCGCAATGGAGGTAAGGAAACCTGCAATATCGGGTGACACACTATATTTCTCTATCATCAGTCTTGTGGCAAACTTCAGGAACGGACTCACAGCAGAGTAGAAAAGCACAACAAAGAGCGAAATCAACCAAAAGCCCGGATTCTTTAAAATCAGCCCTATATCACGCAGACGAAAACTATCGTCATCAGCCGCTAACTTCGTCTGTGTTTGCAGACGAACCTCATCCTTATCCAGTCGGATATCCAACACACAGAATACCAAGAAGGAGATTAAACCTATGAGCAGACAAACCAATCCCACCAAGACAGGAGTACTCAATGTGAAATAACGAGCCAGCGGCGCACTCACACTGAGTGCCATGGCTGTGCCCAAACGGGCCATAGCCAGCTGTATGCCCATGGCTAAGGCCAACTCATGTCCGGTAAACCACCGCACCATTGCCTTACTCACCGTAATGCCACACATCTCATAACCCACACCGAAGATAGAGAAACCTAAACTCGCCACTGCCGCCGACATAGGCAGGTGTACATTGAGATGAAAAATTGATAATTGAAAATTGAAGAATTCACCAATCAGCGATGGGTTAGTAATAGCATAATACTTTATGCCCACGCCTATCAACATCAACGAGCACGACAGAATACCTGTGAAGCGTACACCCATCTTATCAAGGATGATTCCGCTAAAAAACAACATCAACAAAAAGACATTAATAAAGCCACCCGCACCCGAGAAAAATCCATAATCTGTACTGGTCCATCCCAAGCCACCCTCAGCCACCGGTGTCTCTAACATCGATTCCAAAGGCGACATGATGTCGTTGAGCAAATAGCCCATCATCATGGCTGTAGCCACAATCACCAGTACCGTCCATCGTACTACTGGCGAATCATTTATCTTATGTCTTATTGCTTCGGTCATCGTTTCCTTTATTTAATGTTCGGCTCCTCCAATCCAAGCCCACGCTTCTTATCCACAACCTTGAGTAGCAGGCCAAGAAGAAGGGCAGCCACGCCGAGGCATGCAAGCATCACCAGCGGAGCAGTATAGTCAAACTTCGTAGGATCGGTTACACCGGGGTTGGTCTTATCCAATACCTTACCAATAAGCAGTGGGAACAGCCACAGGCCAATGTTCTGAATCCAGAAAATCAGCGCATATGCGGAACCTATTACCTTGGCATCCACCAACTTAGGTACACTCGGCCATAAAGAAGCGGGAACCAGAGAGAACGAAGCTCCCAATACCAAGATTGTTGCATAGGCAATAATCACGCCACCTACGGCATTGCCGTTGAAAGCAGGTAAAACAAAGGCGAAGGTAAGGTGACAGGCAATCAGCAGCAGCGAGCCCAGTACCAACATGGAAGCAGCTTTGCCCTTGTGATCGACATAGCTACCCAAAATAGGAGTGATCAGGACGGCCAGCAAAGGGAACACAGCAAAGATACTCTCGGCAGATTGGCGCATATAGCCCATATAGCAGTAGGTGATCAAGGCTATAAAAGACAAAACCAGTAACCCATACTTGCGACTCTTTACTTTCTGGAAGTTGCTCATGAATCCAGCAGCAGCCACTACCAGCATAATCACATATTGTACAATAGTCACTGAACTGCTTGCCCAATAAGAATCGGAAGCAGGTTCAGTTAGCGTGAGGTTGCACTGCAGCATATTCACTGCATATTTCTGGAAGGGGAAAATAGCACTGTAATAAAGCACGCAGAGCAAGGCTACAATCCAAAAGCCGCTGTCAGTAAGAATCTTGCCAATGTCCGATACCTTGAATGGATCATCCTTTTCCTCAGCCTCACCTGTCTGAGCATCCAATTTCTTATCCATGAAGAAATAAACAATAGTCATGATGAGGGCAATGCACATCAGCACCACCCCGAAAGCCACCGCACGGCTCACGCTAACCTGTCCGCCTAATTTTGCAAAAAACGGCGAGAAAATCATGCATGTAGCCACACCTAAACGGGCCAATGCCATTTCAGAGCCCATAGCCAATGCCATTTCGCGACCTTTAAACCACTTCACTATACCACGACTCACAGTGATACCAGCCATTTCACAGCCACAACCGAAGATCATAAAACCACAGGCGGCAAACTTGGCGGAAGCAGGCATGCCCTCATAGAAAGGTGATACTCCCAGTTCATCGAACACTGGTATATAATTAAGGTGTGTGTTAAACCAAGCTTCCAATCCACTACCCATGAAAGACTCACTCACGGCATACCATTTGATAATGGCACCCACCAGCATAACGGCACCCGAGAGCACGGCCGTGAAACGCACACCCATTTTGTCCAAAATGATGCCTGCAAAGATGAGAAAGAATACAAACACATTGAGAAATACCTCTGAGCCTTGCATAGTACCGAAGGCTGTAGAATCCCATCCACGCGTCTCTTGCATCAAGTCCTTGATGGGTGATAGAATATCCATGAAAATGTAGGCACAGAACATAGCCAATGCCAAGAGCAGCAGCGCTGTCCAGCGCATGGCCGCAGAATCTCTTAAAGTCTTTTCCATATCTTTTTTATGCTATAATTATTTCCTTTTGCAAAAATCGGTTGTAAAGTTACAATTTTTCCCATTCATCGCAAAAAAATATTGTTTCAGAATTTAAGTGTGATACAATCGAACAATGAATAGTGTAAATAATATGTTCTTAAAAGGCAAAAAAGTGAAACGTACCCATGAGATAGTCATAGGTACGCCTCACTTATTTCAACCTTCTTGAAATGACGTGAAGGAATTACTCGGCTGGAGTTGCATCAGCAGGGACCTCGGTCTCGGCAGGAGCTACGGTTCCTACTGGCATATTGTAAGGATTGGTGCTCTGCTGCTCAATAGCCTGCTGCATCACTGCATCGCTGCTTGAGCTACCGCTATACATCAAAGCGTAGGCAGAGAGGATGCTACACGCCACCATAGTACCAGCCAGCGTCCATGTAGCCTTCTCCAAGAAGTCAGTAGTCTTACGAACACCCATAATGGCGTTGGAAGAAGAAAAACCTGATGCCAAGCCACCACCTTTTGAATTTTGAATCAACACAATGCCACACATCAAAATAGATGCAATCAGCATTAAAATCACTAAAAGTAAATACATCTTATTACTTATTTGGTTTATTATTAATTATCAGCTTCTCTAAGAACCGAATTTGGTCTGCAAAGTAAGCATTTTTTTTTGGATATTTCAAATTTAATTTACGAATTATTTCAAGAGCCTTCTCATATCGCTGCTGGCGAATGTAGATTTTGGCCAATGTTTCGGTGAAAAAACTATCATCCATCTCCTCTCCATCTTCCTTTGATACTATGGATTCAGTAAGTTGGTCAGAGTCAGATAGCTGACCATCTTTCTCTATTTGTTGGAGCTGTGGATGTCCTATTGGGACTGAAATAGCATGCTGAGTTTGCTCATTGGCCATCATGTAAGCTGTATAGTCAGAAACGGCATCAAGCCGTTGCATTTTAGGCATTGCATCGTCAGGTTGTAAGAGCAGAAAACTATTGATGAGTGAAAGGGTACGATCTTCTACCATCTGTGGCACTTCATCAGTTTCTTCTTCCACCACATGTCGCCTTACAGGAGCAAGCTCGGTAGTGCCTTCCAGAAAATAGTAAAGTTTGCGACGATCAGGCACATAGGCAATAGAACGACGCAATTCAGCACCAAACATAGGATCTTGCAACACGTACAAATTCTTGAGATAAAGCAGGTAAAGACCCTGATAATAGGGGAAACGCTGCAACAACACACGCAACTCGTAGAGAGTTTCGGCATTAAGACGCTCTGGATGTGCGTTAAACTCAAGTATTTCAGTTCCAGTCATTTCATTGCCCTCCTTAAAAAATAATAGAGTTACCAATTGGCTACTGTAGAATTGTAAATTTGCTCGGCGATGTCTTTCACCAAGATGGTGATAAGTTCATCTTGAACTTCTGTAAGCAGGCGCGATGAATCGTAAGTCTGAAACGCTGTGAACGTGCGGTTGGTGAAATTTTCCTCCTCGTTCGTAGTATTCTCATAGTTTACCTTGATGGTGAGCGTGAGCTTCACCTTGGAAGAATAGCCGCTAGCGTCGATGGCCTCATTAAACTGGTTGTAACCCGTAATCTCACCATCTATAACCAGGTCGCCACCAGTATTTACCAGCTGCAGGCGTGTCTGCTGCATGAAAAGGTCCTTTAACTTATCATTGAACGTTGTAGCCAGAGGTCCATAGACATACTCCGCACGATTGGGAAAATCATCTATCTGGATGGTTTTTACGCGCGAGTAGTCAATGGAGGTGATGGGTGCCAGTCCGAAGCCTCGGATGGCACACGAGGTTACTACTAACGACAAGCTAGAGAGTATCAACACCTTTACTATTATCTTTATCCAAGCCATAATCTTTTATCTTTCTATATAATGTGCGTTCAGAGATGCCCAGTTCGGCAGCGGCGCTTTTACGATGACCTCGGTGTTTCTCCAATGCCTTGATAATCTTATCTTTTAAGGCATCTTGCAAGGAAAGGTTCTCTTCCTCCAATACCTCAGTGTCTTGAATGTCATCGTCATCAACCACTGAAGATGCCGACAAGGGCACAGACTTAATATAGGACGTAAGGTGATGGTGTGTATCTACTCCCTGCTGATGCGAATGGATGAGCGTCACGCCAGACTGAGCATCTGTGGTTGTAGACTGGGAAAGCAACTGTTGATTCTTTCGCAATTCCTCAATTTGCTTATGCAATTCCTGAATCTCTTGACGCATGCCAAGAAGAGCTTGCATCATAAACTCCCGTTCATTTTCAAAGCCTTTATCACCCGCTCCTGCAAGAACTGGCAGTTGAGGCCCAAGTGGTTTCTCCTGCGGGAAATGGCGGTTGAGCATACCAGCATCTACATCTCGACTTTCCTCCATGATGGAAATGCTTTCCGCCACATTCTTCAGCTCGCGTATATTACCTGGCCAAGAATAAGACATCACCCATTCCTTAGCGTCTTCAGTAAGGCGAACAGCAGGCATGTGGTTGCGCTCTGCAAAATCAGCGGCGAACTTACGGAAAAGAAGCAACACGTCAGTACCACGCTCGCGAAGCGGCGGTAGTATGATGGGCACCCCGCGTAAACGGTAGAACAAATCACGGCGGAAACGACCTTCAGCCACGGATTTTGACAGCTGGCGGTTGGTAGCCGATATAATGCGCACATTAGTCTTTTCTACCTTGGAAGAACCTACCTTGATGTACTCGCCCGTTTCAATCACGCGCAATAGACGAGCTTGCGTGGAAAGAGGGAGCTCTCCCACTTCATCAAGAAAGATGGTACCCTTGTTTGCTGCGCCAAAATAACCAGATCCCTCGTCAATAGCACCTGTATAAGCGCCCCTCACATGTCCGAAGAGTTCGGAATCAATAGTTCCCTCGGGCAAGGAACCACAATTCACGGCTATGTAGTTCTCGTGCTTGCGTGGACTATAGGCATGGATGATACGTGCAATGTTTTCCTTGCCCACACCCGTTTCACCAGTGATAAGTACCGCAACATCGGTAGAGGCCACATTCAAAGCCACATTAATGGCATTGAGTAGGGCTTCATCATTTCCAATGATGCCAAATCGCAGTTTTACATCTTGTATAACTTCCGGTCTAATCATAATGGCTTATAATACATCTTCATCCTTAGTTTCTGCCACCATCTGCTTGAGTTTGTCACTGTCGTCGCGACGGTCGTAATACTGCTTACGTAGAGGGTTGTTTCGTGCTTCACACTCACTTTTTCGCTGACGGTAAATATCGAGAGCCAAGTAGATGGCCTTGAGGAAAGGAGCCTCATCGGTCATTCCCACAGCACTTACCTCGTAGCGAGGAGTGTAGGCGGGGGCAGTTCGCACTAAAGGAAGCCCAGCAGTATACAATACGCCATCTTCAAGCGACAGGGTATTAAAAACGGCCATGCCTTGGTCATGATACATAGCCAGCACTCCGTCAAAATGCAAGAATGACTCACTAGCCATAAACTCATTGACGGCATACGGACCAAAGCAAAGCATACCCTTATCCACCAACTCGCTAAGTACGGGTACAATCACCAGTTCCTCTTCAGTACCAAACTTGTCTTGTCCTTCGGAGCGAGGGTTAAGTGAGAGCACGGCAATGCGGGGAGCGTCAATGCCGAAATCTGTGGTCAATGAGTGATGAAAAGTGGTAATGCGCTCTTGTAGCAGTTCCACTGTCAATGCCGATGGTACCTCACGCAAAGGGATATTCTCAGTAACAGAAGCAAGACGAAAATCATTATTCACATAGATGGCAAGTGATTTTTTCCCCTCGTTCACGGCTTGTTCCAAATAAGCATGTTGACTTTTAAAGGGAAATGCGTCGGAAGCAATTCTCTGATGCCCCACAGGCAGGGTGACCAACACATCAATCATTTCGTCGTGGTATTCTTCCACAGCTTTCTGAAGCGCATCAGCAGCGGCCTTACCAGCCTCATCATCCACCTTTCCGTATTCTACCTTCACCTCATCGTCCATGCAACTGACAATGTTCAACTTATCTTCAGCGGCCTCACTGGCATTGTTCACGATTGTAAAATTGGTGGACATTTCCTGCGCCTTGCGATAATAAGCAGCCACCTTAGGCGATCCATAGACCACAGGGGTGCAGAGTTCGTACAACATGGGATTATCGAATGCCTTCAACAAGACTTCATATCCCACTCCATTTATATCTCCTTGCGTGATTCCCACGCAGATTTTTTGCTGTTCCATGCTCTGTTATTAATTACTTATTCAGCATCCACATCCATACCCAAAGGGATTTCCTTATTCTCTTCTTCGACCTGAGGCAATTGCAACGTATAAAGCGAAGCCTCCATGCCCTTGATCAGGTTACGCTTAGCCTTATCGGGCGCATAGACAAAAACCTCTTCTACGATAACACGCTGATTCACCTGATCTACACGCGCCTGCGATACAAACGGTCCACCCATAAAGTCACCTTTCATACGCCACAAACCTCGAGCCTCGAATACATACACATCGTTGAGGTTATAGGCAGTCACATTAGTCATCAAGGAATCGGTGGCCATATAGCTATTTTCTTTAGCTCCAGGGATATTGGCCTTCATCACCGAGTCACGCTTATTGATAAAGAATTCTTTGGTGAAGGTACGTTTATCCTTGTAGGGATAGGAGTAGATAACGTAATTACGGTCGTTGGTAGCCGTATTGGTACCTGCCCAGAAGAAATCCTCACCAGTCTTAGTAGAACGCAGTTCACCTGGAATCCATACATCGCAGCCGAAAAGACGCTTCACTTGAGTGGATATGAGGTCACTGTGCTCATAACGCAGCACTTCTATCTGACGGTTCATTTCCACGCGATTGAACACATCGAGGATGCGTTGGCCATTTTCCTTCACAAATTCTTCAAATGTCTCCTCATCAGGAGCCTGAATGTTAAGAATGGCTTGTGGGTAGGCATACTGATCCTTAGAAAGACGGAACTTACCCTGTGTATAAGTATTTTTAATATCAACCACGATGATGTTGCGTACCAGTTTCATGGTTGCATCGTAGTTGCGGTGGGCGGTATGCATAATGCGGAAAGAACGCTCGGGCTGCGGCAGCCCAGGCACATCGGAATCAAGCACATTAAAGAGGGCACGACCAGCAGGACGCTCCCACATGTCGTTATCCACCACAACCAACATCTCATAGGCACTGCCACTGGAGGTAGGGGTAAGAATGCTCACACCCTTGCGTACACGTCCACCACGACCGTGACACCCCGTAAGTGCCAGCACTAACCCCAAACATATCAATAAAAGCAAATGTCTTCTCATAATCTCTGAATTAATGGTTAATGCAACAAAACTACAAAGAATAAAGTGCACAGCCAAAATAATCTATGTTAAATCTAAGTTAATTTCTCTTGCTTAGCGGTAGAAAGCATGCCACAGGCAGCAAATATATCCTCCCCACGTGAGGCTCGAATGGTAGCAAAAAGTCCATGGGAAGTAAGATAATCCCTAAAATTCAGCATTTTCTCTATGGTTGTGCCATGCAAGTCTACCCCTGGAATGGCATGGAAGCGGATAAGGTTGATGCGACAGTCAATTCCACGAAGAAGCTTAATCAGTTCCTTGGCATAGAGTTCAGAATCGTTCAAATCCTGAAATAGGATATACTCAAAGGAAAGGCGGCGCTGCTTACTAAAATCATAGTCGCGCAAAACCTCTACCACCTCCTTGATGGAGAAAGCACGCTCGGCGGGCATAAGTTCACAACGCTGCTGTGGCAGGGGTGAATGTAAACTGATAGCCAAATGACATTCACTCTCGTCGAGGAAACGACGCAATCCTTTCTGCAAGCCCACAGTAGAAAGGGTGATGCGACGGGGGCTCCAAGCAAATCCCCAAGGGGCAGTAAGTACTTCCAAGGCTTTCAAGACCTCGTCCACATTGTCAAGTGGTTCACCCATACCCATCATCACCACATTGGAGAGGCGGTCAAATTCGGGCAGAGAACTAATCTGGTTCACTATTTGAGCTGCAGAGAGATTAGCGGTAAAGCCTTGTTTGCCTGTCATGCAGAACTTACAATTCATCTTACACCCCACTTGGGAGGAAACGCAGATAGTTGCCCGGTCTTCATCAGGGATAAATACCGACTCTACAAAATGACCTTCCCCTACCTCATAGAGGTATTTTACTGTTCCATCAATCGAGTGCTGGGCATCCACTGGTTTCGATGCCCCCACCTCGTAATGTTCAGAAAGTAGCTGACGGTTATGCAAGGAGATGTTGGTCATTTCATCAATGCTATGCACACGTTTGCAATACAGCCAAGAGGCCATCTGCTTCGCCGTAAAAGAAGGCATACCCATACGGGCGACAAGCTCTTGTAATTGAGGCAAAGACTTTCCAAGTAAGGGTTCTATCGCTTTTGATTCCATCGTACAAAAAGTAAGGGTTTGACAAAAAAGGCCGTCCGATTTTTGCCTCGGACGGCCCACCTTTTTATAATATACTGATTAGAAATATAGGTAACGGTTGTCCTTTACCTTTGCCTTCTGATACAAATCATTGAGGTACTGCTGGCTTACAAGGTTAGCGTTAGTATTGACCTTACCTGTCTGCTCGACAGTAGCATCGAACGTGTCGTTTATCTTATCAGTAGCATAAGGCTGAAGCAGTAACACGGCACTGTTGCCCTTGAGAGGCTCGCTCACCTGCCCCTGCTGAGCAGCAGCGGCGAAAGCACTCACGATAGGTTCGGTAGAACGGAGGGCTGTAATATAGGCAGGAGCAGCAAACGTAACGTGCTTAACTGAATCATTCACTGCATTAGCCATGTTCTTCACCTGATCAATATTGGTAGCACCTGAAGCCTTCATATCAGCAATAATCTTCTCAGCTTTCTTGTCGCGAAGCACTTCCTGACGAATGTCATCGCTTACTAAAGCCAATGGACGATAGCCTGAGCGAATGATACCGCTTACACCAACCATCATCATGTGATCGCTATCGCCACACTCGTACAGACCAGACACATCACCTCCCTTAGCATTGAACGCCCACTTCAAGGCATCGCGGGTACCACGGATACCACCAATATTATGCTCATAGTTGTACACATCGTTGGCGGTATAGAGACGATAACCAGCGTCCTCGGCATTAGCCACCATCTTCTCAAGCGTGTTGTTAGTAGCTACGAACTGGCTGAAATCATTGTAAGCCTGGGTATAAGTCTCTTTGCTGAACTCGATAGGACGCTTCACTACAGCCACCTTATACTTAGGAGTCACAGCCTTACGATCGGTCACTTCCAAGATGATGTTGGCCTGATTCAGTTCAAGATTAGTCAACTGGTTTTTGGGCAAAGAAACGATAGACTGAATGTACTTTAGGTTGTCACCATCTATTTGAGCGCCCTCATAGTTGGCAGAGGTAATCCAAGTGGACTCACCTGTCTGACCATACTTCTGAGCGAGTTCCTCAAAGTTGGCACCTCCTTTAAGAGCAGTAAAAATACTATCAGCTAATTCAGTCACGCGAGCCTTGGTAGCAGCAGTTACCTGAATCTGACGGAACTGAATGGAATCGGGTTCAGCAGAAACAGCCAGCTTCTTGAAAGAATTCAGTGTATTATCTGAAGCGTTGTAATATGGACCATAAGCCTCGTTGATTGCTACAGAATCCAAACGGGAAACCACATCTGAAGGCAGTGCATTGGTGGAATAGAACAGATCCACATAAGCCACGTCAGAATCGGTAGAACGGATAAACTGGGTATAATCCTCTACTTCACCACCGAGTTGCTCGGTATACTCCATCATCTCTTCCTGCAAGGCCTGTCGATCTTCTTCACTAGCCACCACCTGTACATCAATGTAACGCAGGTTACGGGTCTCTACCAACTGACGGTACTGCTCTTTCTTCTCGTTGTATGCGGCCTGAATATCGGCATCGGTCACTGTCACGTCAGCATCATCTACAGAAGAATAAGGGATAGCTGCCATAAGCAGGTCTGATTCGTTGATGCGAGAATCATAAACTGCCTGAGCCTCTACAGGATTAGAGAGAAGAGACTTGCTAATGAGTGCTTGATACTTCTCTGCCAAACGGTTCTGACGGATGTTCTTCTCAATGAACTTCCAGTAGTCATAAATCTGCTGGTAATACTGACGTGTAGAAGCATCGGTCTGAGAGTTCAGCTGTGAATAGTTCACCAAAAACATATTCAGCATGTCCTTGTCGAACTGGCCGGTGGCAGAATTCTGGAACGGGGTGCTGCTCAACAAAGGGTAAGTACCGGTATTGATAATATCCTGCACCTCATCGTCAGTCACAACAATACCCAACTTCTTAGCTTGCTTCTCAATCAACTTGTTATTGATGTAAGCATTCCATACCTGGTCTTTCACAGCGTCGGTCTGATCTTCGGTCAGCGAACTCAAACCCTGAGAGAACTTCACAGCCTCAGAGTATTCTTCTACCATATCTTGGTAATCTTGTGCTGTAATTGACTCACCATTTACTTCACCCACATTCTGAGTCTGATGTGGGGCAATTACTTTCCAGGCGTCACCTGCAATAAAGGCGAACAAGCCAAGGCCAATAGTGGCCACCAACAGCGGTCCTTTGGACCTAATTGTTTGTAATGCTGCCATTTTTATCTATAATTTTATTCTTACTTTTCATTTTAGCGCACAAAGGTACAAAAAATGTCAATACTCCTCTAATAATTTCCAAAAAAAATGTTTAATCTACCCCTTGATTAACTTTTAATCGTACAATTTCTATCTTTGTAGCGGTCATTTTGATCATTTTAAATTCATATTTACCCACTTTTACCACATCATGCAGCTTGGGGAAACTCTGGTAGCTGTCAAGAATCAAGCCTCCCACCGTAATGTAATCATCCGATTCGGGCAGGTCAAGGTCGAGCATCTCGTTGACCTTTTCTATCTCCATGCGTCCTGAAAGCAAGAACTCACCCTCTCCCACCTGCTTGCAGATGTAATTGGTGTTGTCATGCTCATCTTCAATATCACCGAAGATTTCCTCCACCAAATCTTCCAAAGACACGATGCCTGAGGTGCCGCCAAACTCATCTACCACCACAGCCAAAGATTTCTTCTCTTGCATGAAAATGGACATAAGTTTGTGCGCTGACATGGTTTCAGGGACAATCGGCATTTTCTTTATACTACCTCGCCAGTCAGACGGGTTGCGGAACATCTCCGAAGAATGTATATAGCCCACAATGTTGTCGATATTGCCGTCATAGACAATAATTTTTGAGTTACCCGACTCTATGAACTCGCTCATAAGCACATCCACAGGAGCCGTGCGGTCTACCGCCACAATCTCGGTGCGGGGCACTATACAGTCGCGTATTTTTACAGTAGAGAAATCCAGTGCATTATGGAAAATCTTGACTTCGGTGTCGAGTTCATCTTCGTTCTCGGCGTTTTCTATACCCATAGTCACAAAATAGTCAAGGTCCACACGGCTGAAAGCCCTTTCCTGAGCTTCTTTGTTCACTCTCATGCCAAAAAGGCGCAGAAAAAGCGAGGATAGACCAGAGGCAAATTTGGAGATAGGATAAAGCACCACATAGAAGAAAAACAACGGGAGGGCCAAAACCCTCAGCGACATGTTGGGATTGATCTTGAATAGGGTTTTGGGGAGAAATTCACCTGCTACTAATATAATTAAGGTGGAAATCACTGTATCGACCAACAGCAAGGCAAATTGGTTGGTGATGACTCCTGCCAATATGTGGGTATCAATAATCTGGGCCATAAGAATACCATAAATGACCAGCACAATGTTGTTGCCCACCAACATGGTAGAGATGAAGTTGTTGGAGTTGCGGAAGAAGAACGAAATAATGGAAGAGATGACTCCGGGCTTCTTTTCCATTTCAAAGCGCATCTTATTGGCCGATACAAAAGCTATCTCCATGCCTGAGAAAAAGGCAGAGAGTGCTATGGTAATCAGTAGGTATATGATGGTCTTTGTCATAGCTTTTTATGGTTTAGTTGTCTTTGGGGTCCCGTTCGGAGTGGCCAGACTGTCGACTGACGACTGAGGTGTTTCTTCTACATAAAAAATACCGCCTGGCTTGAAGATGGTGTAAACAGTCATCTGCTGATTGGACTCAAATCCTTGGCCAGTGATAGTCCTGTCTTTTTGCTCTATGCGGATAAAGCGGTCAGAATACACGCGCTGCGTACGTTCGTCCCAAAAAAGTTGGTCGGTATTGAAGCGCTCACCTTCCACGTTTTTAATCGCGACATTGCCCTTGAGTTCCCACAACTTAGTGCGATCATAGTAGTAGGCTGTGTCTGCCTTGAGTTCAGTTTCAACATTGAGGTCCACGTCGAATTTCTCCAGATACACACCCTTTTCAAAAGCCCAATAGGAAGGGTTCTTGCGGTCATACACCAACCACTCGTCGGCCACTACGCGATAGCGGATGAGGCCAGAGTCCGAAATCAGGGAATTGACATCATAGGTAGCCAGCATGGGAAGAGAGTCACGCTCGGTGATAGCTTCGCCCAAATCCTGACCTTTTCTGGAACATGAGGTAAATAAAACAAGCATAACCACTGCTCCGAAAGCAATGGTTATGCTAAATATTCTATGTATGACGACGTGAGCCGGTTGAGTCATAATTACTTCGTACGAACGGTTGTTGATTCACCAATCCAGCCACCGATGGTAATGCGCTCACCAGCCTTCACGCCCTGCATGAACAGGTCTTCAGAAGATGGCAGATAAGCTGAATACTGACGGATGAGCTGACGTGCCTGCTCCTCGCAACTTGGGTCAACAGCAATAGCACGCTGCAGCTTGTCGATGCAGAGAGAGTAAGTCAGACGGTTCATAGCACCATCGTCGGTCCAGTTAGGACTCTGGGCATAAGCCATAGCAATCAAGATGTAAGGCTGGCCAAAGTCGCTCTTGAAATTGATGGCACGGTTGCAATAATTGCGAGCCTGAGCCAACTTCTTACCGTTGAGCAGGGCAGCGGCGGCGGCATAAGCCATCTCTGCCTTCTTGGCGTCGTCGTCTTCCATACCGATAGCCTCATCGAAATACTTCACAGCCTCGTCATAGTCACCGTTCTTGTAGTAGCGGTAAGCCACACCCACAGCAGCCTCAGCAGTAGGCTCAATCTGATACATGTAGAAAGAAGCGTCGGTGTAAACCTGGCTCTCGCGGCAACCCATCATACTCAGGATAGAGATGGTGTTAACCAAGAACTCACGGTTACTCTTATTGTCCTCTACACGTGGTCCGTAGATGTTCTGCAGAGACTCGCAGTCAGCTACACCACTGTTGATGAACTCAGCCACGAGGTTTTCCTTCACAGCATCCCAGTTCTTCTTAGCCTCATCGTCGCCCGCATTGGCAGCAGCCTCCTCGGCCAACTTTGTAGCAGCCAGATAGTCAGCGAAGAAAGTATCAGCGAAACCCTTGTCAGCCTTAACCAATTCCTTGGACATCTGTACAAAAGACAGGATGGCAGTAGCACGAGAGTTGGTCTTCTCTGTTTCTACAGACTCCTTATACCACTGATAAGCCTGCTTCATGTCGGGGTTCTTAGCAAACTGCAGGTAGTCACCAGCCTTTTCAGCCAATAGACGGGCAGGGGTAGGAACACCACGCTGACGAGTAGCGAACTCAGGAGCATACTTCATCTGAGCATCGCGCAGATCCATCAATTCCTGGAAATACTTGTCATAGTCGGCAGAGTTCTTATCAGTCAGGAATGACTTCAAGATCTTGATACCGTCGGTGTAGTGATAGTATCTCAGCGTAGGGCAGTCTTTCAGGACAGCCATGTTAGGTTCATAAGCATCCTGATAGTTGCCAGAGTTGGCAGCAGCACGTGCGATGCTACTGTTCTTGGTGCACTGCTCGTTCTGAGCAAAAGCTACGGTCACCCCTACAGTGAGGAGCATACCCATGAAAAACATTCTCATCTTCATTGTATCAAATTTTAATAGTTATTATTAATTTTCAATTCTCAATTTTCAATTGTTAATTAACTCTCCGCTTGAAGAACCACGTTTCGTTGAACGTGAGACCCACAGTCACCTGCAGGATGTTCTCCGTAAGTTTGTTAGCACCACGACCCTGTACCCTGACATACTGTCCAGAAAGGTTGATAATGCTGTTAGAGCGAGGCACCGGCAAGCCGAAGCCAAAACTTACTCCCATTTCCTTAGTAGCGCGAGCACCATTCAGTTTATAGTAAGGCAGTGTATAATAGGCACCAACCCTATATTTAATGTGGTTGAAATAACCACTGCCGTAAAGTGCAGGCAAGTATTCTGCACCTACCGATATTCGGGCACGGTCGCAGAAAAGATTCTTGCCGTTCATAAACTTCACCTTACTCCACTGCTGGTAGAGTAGGTCCATGCCTACCGTCCACTTATCATTGTACATATAAGTGAAACCCAAACCGAAGGAGTTTGGAATCTCACACGTCACAATAGTGTCGTTCACATTGACCACTGCATTGGTTGATGAGCCTACCGAAACCATCTCAGTGCCCGTGTTACTCAACTTCTGCTTGGGTGTGAACACGACTCCCACCACTACCTTGTTGCGGCTGTTAATGCGGTGCTCATACTGCAGACCGAAATCCACCTTAAAGCTACGCACATCTACATTTTCCGTATTCGTCACAGGCAAAGCACTGGAGTTTCCAGGGAATGCCTGACTGGATATGTGGTAAATATCGCCCCAAATATACGAAAAATTTCCTCCAATTGAAAAATTTTTCAGTAAATTTATGCCTATTCCACCATAAAGTTGGTGTAAACCGCCGTCTCCATAAAACGTCAAAGAGCTATAATTGCTTTCCGCTACAGGATCATCATACACCTGACTCAGGTTATATCCCACATTGGAATAGGGGTTCATGCCAATGCTTACAGCGGACCACTTGTTCAGTCTGAACTGCATGGCGAAATAGTTAACGCTGGTGTTTTTCGCATTCAGCCTGTAGGTTCCATCGCTGAAATTGGAATTCTGCAACGTCACACCGCCATCAAACAAGAATGTCAGTGAGTCCATGGCAGTATAACTGGCAGGATTGGATATGTTGACATGATCCCTGTCTCTCATACCGAAGCCAATGCCACCCATTGCTCTACTATTCGACGAGATAGGGTCACTCAATTCTCCGTAACCGTAACGGGTGTAAGGCGAATTGGTGTTATTCTGTGCACTCATGACCTCGGGGAATGTGATCAGCATCAAAAGCAACCAAATATGTCTGATTTTTATCTTCATTTTTCCCATTTCATAAAACGTGAGTGCAAAGATGCAACTTTTTTCTGTTCCTATCAAAAGAAATCCCAATTTCTTGCCGTTAAATTATCCAAAATGTCAAAAAACGAATTCTTTTCTACTATGAAAATGCCATTTTGCCTCATTTTACTGCACCTTCTAACGTTAAAAAATGTAAGCAGGGGCTATCGACTGCATTTTAATGCTTATCTTTGCAATTCGATGAAACGAGCATTGCTTTACATATGGATTTCCTGCCTCTCCCTGTTGAGCCTGCATGCACAGACCGACAGTCTCAAGGTAAGTCTGCTCACTTGCGGACCGGGGCAAGAAGTGTACAACCTCTTCGGACATTCAGCCATCCGAGTGAAGAATGAGGCCACGGGGGTGGACTATGTGTTCAATTATGGTATTTTCAGTTTCCAAACCCCCAATTTTGTATTGCGCTTCTGTTTGGGACAGACCGACTACCAATTGGGAATACAATACTACGATGAATTTGTGTGGAACTACGAACTGCAAGGTCGGTTTGTACATGAACAGGTGCTGAACCTCTCACCCGAGGAGCGGGTGCAGCTGGCAGTACTCTTAGAAGAAAACTACAAGCCTGCCAACCGCACTTACCGCTATAATTATTTCTACGACAACTGTGCCACCCGCCCACGTGATATGATTGAGCGTGCCGTCAATGGACAGGTGGAGTATCAGGAAGACATGGATACCCCACTAAAGGGACTAACCTACCGCAAACTAGTTCACGACTATACAAAACGTTATGCCTGGTCACGCTTCGGCATCGACCTGCTGTTGGGAAGCGAGGCCGACAAGCCTGTGAGTCGTCGGGCTTCCATGTTTGTTCCTTTCCAGCTGGAGCATTATTTCAGCACTGCCCAGAAAGTGGACTCACACCAGACTCATACTGAACTCACTGCAGAGACCATTAGCATCCTGGAGCAAGACGAAAGCGGATGGCCTGCTCCCACTCCCTTTACCCCCCTGCGCGTCTTTCTACTATTCTTTATCGTAATAGCAGGACTCACTATTTGGGGCATCAAGCAGCGGAAATGCCTTTGGGGCCTTGATTTCATTCTTTTCTTTACGGCTGGTGTGGCTGGCTGTATCATCACCTTCATGGTATCCTTCTCAGAGCATCCTGCTGTTAGTCCCAATTGGTTACTCTTGGCCTTCCATCCTTTACACCTTATTTGTCTGCCAATGATGCTGCGAAAGGTGCGGAAACTGCAAAAAAGTCATTATCTGACTGCCAATACCATTGTTTTAACTCTATTTTTGGCATTTTGGGCGTTAATTCCGCAAGAATTTCCGATAGAAGTGTTACCTTTGGCAGCGATTTTGCTGATACGCTCTATCAGTAACTTCATTTTGAGTTATCAGAAAACATGAAAAAAAGAGAACTGCTAACATACATCCTGCTGCTAACTACCTTGGGCGGTTTGCAAGCACAGACACCTGTGCCCCGTCTGGTAGTGTCGCTCACTGTAGATCAGTTGCGCTCCGACTACATGGAGAATTTCTCTGCGCTCTACAGTGACAATGGCTTCAAACGCCTAATGCGTGACGGGCGGTTCTATACCTATGCCCAATACGATTTCCGTAAACCCGACCGGGCTTCGGCTATTGCTTCCCTTCAGACTGGCACCACCCCTTCAGTACATGGCATTGTGGGACAAGAGTGGTTTAATACCGCCACGCTCAAAGTGCGACACTGTGTGGACGATCCTGATTTCATAGGTTTCTATACCTCTGATAGCAGTTCAGCTGCCCAGATGCTCACCTCCACCATTGGCGATGAGTTGAAAATACAGACCAACGGCAAGTCGATGGTCTATGCCATTGCCCCCTTTCGTGATGCCTCCATTCTTTCGGCTGGTCATGCTGCTGACTGTGCCTTATGGCTCGACGAGGCCACTGGCAAATGGTGCAGCACTACGTACTACTCAGAATTTCCCCAATGGGTGAGCCGATACAATGAGCAGCAGTCGCCTGCCCTTACCCTGAGAAAGTTGGAATGGACACCTTACATGCCCGTGGAATATTACCGCTACCTGCCTGGTACGCAGCAAACAGCATTCAGCAATACGCTTACCAGCGACAGAATGGATCTCTTCCGCCAATATTGCACCACCCCGATGGTAAACGATGAGATCAACCGTCTGGTGGAAGAACTGTTCAACAATTCCTCATTGGGGCAGGATTTATCTACCGACTATTTGGCCCTGACCTACTATGCCGGTGGTTTCAAACACCACACAGGACCTGAATACTCCTTAGAGGTACAAGACACCTACCTGCGCATCGACCGCAGCTTAGCCAATCTGTTCGACCTGTTGGAGCGTAAAGTAGGAATGAAGAATGTGCTCTTCTGTCTATCTTCCACAGGTTACAACGACCTGCAGGCCACAGAGCCCAAGCGTTTCCGCATCCCGACGGGCGAGTTTTACCTCAACCGTTGTGCCGCCTTGCTCAATGTATATCTCATGGCCACCTATGGCGATGGGCAGTACATCGAAGGTTATCACAACCAGCAAATCTACCTCAATCACCGCCTGTTAGAGGAAAAGCAGATCAATCTGACCGACATACAAGACAAGGCTGCAGAGTTTCTCTCCCAGTTCAGCGGTGTGAGTGATGTATATAGCACCAATCGCCTGCTTACTGGCAGCCTCAACGCCGAGCATGAGCAAGTGCGTTGCAGCCTCTATCCTTCCCGCTCGGGCGACCTGCTGGTAGATGTGCAGCCAGGCTGGTTGCTTGTCAACGATAATGATGCCACTCAAAATACCGTCGTAAATAAGGCCGTCGTGCCTACACCTTTTATATTATTAGGCACTGGCATCAATCCAGGCATCGAACGTAGTCCTGTTTCAGCCCGATGCATCGCCCCCACCCTCGCAGGAGCCATCCACATCCGCGCCCCCAATGCATCTGAGGCATCTTCTTTAGATTTTTAAGCACATTTTGCAAGAAAATCCACTTTTTAATGTAAATTTGCAGCAAGTTGTGAAGAACAGGCTCTTGAAGACGCCTTGTCAGTCACACAGGCATTTATTAAGCTAACAATAAAAAACGAATTATAAGCATGGGATTTAATGAATTTTTGAGTAAGATTTTCGGCAATAAAGCCTCTCGCGACATGAAGGAAATCTCTCCATGGGTAGAGAAGGTGAAAGCCGCATACCCCGCCATAGAGCAGTTGGACAACGATGCGCTGCGTGCCAAGACACAGGAAATCAAGGCCCGCATCCAAGACTCCGCCAAGGTAGAAAAAGACAAGATTGAGGAGCTGAAGGCGAGCATCGAGCAGACTGAGCTGGAAGAGCGCGAAGCTATCTTCAACCAAATAGACAAATTAGAGAAGGAAGTACTCGACATATATGAGAAAGCCTTGGATGAGGCACTACCCGAGGTATTCGCCATTGTGAAAGAAACAGCCCGCCGCTTCACAGAAAACGAAGAGACGGTGGTGACTGCCAACGATTTCGACCGAGACTTAGCCGCTTCGCACGACTTTGTGCGCATTGAAGATGACAAAGCCATCTATGTGAACCATTGGATGGCCGGTGGTAGCGAGATTACCTGGAACATGATACACTACGATGTGCAGCTCTTCGGTGGCGTGGTACTCCACAAGGGTAAGATTGCAGAAATGGCTACCGGTGAAGGTAAGACCCTGGTGGCTACCCTGCCAGTATTCCTCAATGCCCTGACAGGCAATGGTGTACATGTGGTGACCGTGAACGACTACCTGTCAAAGCGTGACTCAGAATGGATGGGGCCACTCTACATGTTCCACGGCCTGAGCGTGGATTGCATCGATAAGCATCAGCCCAACTCTGAAGCTCGCCGCAAGGCCTATCTGGCCGATATCACCTTCGGTACCAACAACGAGTTTGGCTTCGATTACCTGCGCGACAACATGGCCATGCGTCCGCAAGACCTGGTGCAGCGCCAGCACAACTACGCCATCGTGGATGAGGTGGACTCTGTACTTATCGACGATGCCCGTACTCCGCTGATTATCTCTGGTCCAATCCCCCGTGGCGATGTGGAGCAGATGTTTGAGCAGTTCCGTCCTATGGTGGAGAAACTGGTAGCCAAGCAAAAAGAACTGGCCACCAAATACCTGGCCGATGCCAAGCGTATGGTCTATTCCGAAGACCAGAAGGAAGTGGAAGAAGGTTTCCTCTCCCTCTATCGAAGCCACAAGGCATTGCCCAAAAACCAGCCATTGATCAAGTTCCTCAGCGAGCAGGGCATCAAGACTGGTATGCTCAAGACCGAGGAAATCTATATGGAGCAGAACAACCGTCGTATGCATGAGGTAACCGACCCGCTCTATTTCGTCATCGATGAGAAGCTGAAGAGCGTGGACCTCACCGACAAGGGCTTCGATGAGATTGGTAAATATACCTCCGATCCTACCTTCTTCGTGCTGCCCGACATTGCTTCGGAGCTGTCGCAGTTAGAGGCACGTACCGACCTAAATGATGAGGAACGCTTGCAGAAGAAAGACGAGATGCTCAATGACTACTCACTCAAGTCAGAACGTGTACACACGTTGCTGCAGCTGCTCAAGGCCTACACCATGTTTACCAAGGATGTGGACTACGTGCTCATCAACGATCAGGTGAAGATTGTAGATGAACAGACCGGCCGTATCATGGAAGGTCGCCGCTGGAGCGACGGTCTGCACCAGGCTGTAGAATCCAAGGAGCGTGTGAAAGTTGAGGCCGCTACCCAGACCTTTGCTACCATCACCCTGCAGAACTATTTCCGCATGTATCACAAACTGGCTGGTATGACCGGTACTGCAGAAACAGAGGCCGGTGAGTTCTGGGACATCTACAAGCTCGATGTGGTGGTAATCCCGACCAACCGCCCCATTGCCCGCAACGACATGAACGACCGCGTTTATAAGACCAAGCGAGAGAAATATAAGGCCGTGATTGCCGAAATTGAGAAGATGCGCAACTCTGGCCGTCCTTGCCTAGTAGGTACTACCTCGGTGGAAATCTCCGAAACCTTAAGCCGTATGCTCGACATGCGCAAGATTCAGCACAATGTGTTGAATGCCAAGTTGCACCAGCGTGAGGCCGAAGTGGTGGCCTTGGCTGGTCAGAGTCACTTAGGCAAGATTATGGTGACCGACCCAGATGGCAACAAGCACGAGGAAGAGCGTATGCTTGGAGCCGTGACCATCGCCACCAATATGGCTGGTCGTGGTACCGATATCAAACTTTCCGAGGCCGTTCGTGAAGCTGGTGGTCTAGCCATCATTGGTACAGAACGTCACGAGTCTCGCCGAGTTGATCGCCAGTTGCGTGGTCGTGCCGGTCGTCAGGGTGATCCGGGTTCTTCTGTATTTTTTGTGTCTCTTGAAGACGACCTGATGCGTCTGTTCTCTGGCGACCGCATCGCCAGTGTGATGGACAAGATGGGCTACAAGGAAGGCGACCTGCTGGAGCACAAGATGATATCCAAGAGCATAGAGCGTGCCCAGAAGAAGGTGGAGGAAAATAACTTCGGTATTCGTAAGCACCTGCTGGAATACGACGACGTGATGAACAAGCAGCGTACCGTGATCTATACCAAGCGCCGCCATGCCCTTATCGGCGAACGCATCGGCATGGACATCGTAAATATGGTGTGGGAACGTTGCGAAAAGGCCGTGGGTGCCCCTGACTATGACAATTGCAAGATGGACATCCTGGCCACCCTGGCCATGGAGCCACCGTTTACCGAGCAGCAGTTCCTCGACGAGCACAAGTCCGACCTCACGGAGAAGCTGTTCGATGCCGCCATGGCTGCGTTCAAGACGCGTTCAGAGCATTTGGCCACTATTGCCAACCCTGTCATCAAGACCGTATATGAGAATCAAGGACAGATGTATGAAAACATCCTCATCCCTATCACCGACGGTAAGAAGATGTACAACATCTCCGTAAACCTGAAGGAGGCCTACGAGACAGAGAGCAAGGCCGTGGTGAAGAGTTTCGAGAAGAGCATCTTGCTGCATGTGATAGACGAAGCTTGGAAAGAGAACCTTCGCGAACTTGACGAACTGCGTCACTCTGTACAAAATGCCAGCTACGAACAGAAAGACCCGTTGCTGATGTACAAGCTGGAGTCAGTGACCCTGTTCGATGCCATGGTGGAGAAAATCAACAGCGAGACCGTGGCCGTGCTCATGCGCGGACAGATTCCTATCCAGCAGCAACCTCAAGATGCACAGCAGCCCGTTCAGGTACAGGTACGCCAGGCCGCTCCAGAACAGCGTCAGGACATGAGCCGCTATCAGGAGCAGAAGGAAGACCTCACCAACCGCGAGCAGCAAGAGGCTGCCAGCCGCGACACCCGCGAGCAGCCCAAGCACCAGCCTTTCGTAGCTCCCAAGAAGATAGGTCGCAACGACCCATGTCCTTGCGGCAGTGGCAAGAAATACAAGAACTGCCACGGAAGAGGGGTGGTGTGATGTTGAACATTGAGCATTGAACATTGAGCATTGAACATTGAGCATTGAGCATTGAACATTGAGAATTGAACGTTGAGAATTGAACGTTGAGAATTGAAAGATTGACCATTTAAATTTATAGCTATGAAAAAGAATATCAACATACTATCAAGATGGAAGACATTGCATCACTGCAATGCCAATCATAATATTTTTCAATTATCAAAGCTCAATGCCCAATTGTTAGCAATTATCTTGCTGTTGGCCCTTGCCTCCTGCCAGTCCTTGGAGCCATTCTCCATCGACTATATGCAGCCAGGGCGCATCAGCTTCCCTGATGAACTTACGCGCGTGGGCATAGTAAACAATGTGCCCAACGAGCTACCCAACCAGCTAAGCAGGTACTTCACCGACCAGCCCGATGTAGATACGCCAACGCATACCCGACAGACCAGCTACTTCAACGGAGTGCCGTCGCTCACCATCGAATCTCTGGCACAGTCCATCGCCGATGCGCAATATTTCGAGCAGGTAGTGATTTGCGACTCTGCCCTTCGTGCCCACGATGAGCAATTGCGGGCAAGCGGACTTACTCCTCAGGAAGTGAGCCAGTTGGCCAACGACTTAGGGGTGGATATGCTCATCTCCTTAGAGTCTGTCCAACTGCGCGAGGTGAAAGAAATGATTTATGTAGCCAGCTTTGGTGTCTTCGCGGGTGATATCGCCGTGAATGTAAAACCCGTGCTGCAGCTCTACCTGCCTGGACGTGAGACCGCCGTGGCCAACATCAATGCTACCGACAGTATCTATTGGCAAGAAGTGGGCAACACCATGCAGCAGGTTCGCTCCCGACTGGTATCCAACGAAGAGATGCTCCGTCAGGCTTCCGACTTTGCAGGAACCATCCCCATGAAGATGCTCCTGCCCTATTGGGAGACAGCCCGCCGCTATTTCTTCACCAGTGGTAACGTGAAGATGCGCGATGGTGTGGTCTATGCCCGTGAAAACCATTGGGATCAGGCACAAGCCCTGTGGACTGAAGCCTACAACGGTACCAGCAGCAAGAAGAAACAGTTCTTCGCTGCTTACAACTTGGCACTTGCCTGCGAGATGCAGGATCAGATAGAGGAAGCTTGCACCTGGGCCAACCTTGCCGTGGAAAAGGCCCCCACCCCTGAGTATCTCAACCTGGCAAAGAAATACCAGAACGAGCTTGACAAGCGCAAGGGCAACTTGAGCATCCTCAAGGCACAGTTAAACCGATTTAAAGACCAATAAGATAAGGAAAGGAGTGAAGTATGAAACTGAACGATTCTTCAAAGAAAGCTATTCGTGAGGCCATCCGCAAGGCAGTGGCACATTTCAAGGTAGAAAGTGAGACCGAGGCCGTGACCGACATTTACCTGCGCCCTTGTCAGGGAAGTGCCGACCTCACCCTGTACGACGATGATGACCGTGAGTTGGCTCGCGAGCGCGTTGAGGAATGGGGCACGCTTGAGACCGACAACTTTGAAAATGACCTCCAGCCCGTGTTCATTTCCATACTCAACGACCTGAAACAGCAAGGCACCTTCGACCAGCTCTGCATCATGAAGCCCTACTCCTTCGTACTGGTCGATGAACACAAGGAAATCATTGCCGACCTCCTCCTCATGGACGACGACACCCTCCTGGTGAACGACGAGCTGCTCAAGGGCCTTGACGACGAACTCAATGCCTTCCTCAAGGACTTGTTGGAGATATAAGCATCATTTGTTCAACTTTCGACTCCTTGTGATGTATATTGCCTTTCATTTCATTTCAATTTATTTTTGATTTTTATCCAAGGTTCTTTTACCCTTGAGAACTCGGATGAAATTTAACTATATATAGTAAAAATCTACTCATACCTGACAGCTTCAAAGTTCATACGCATAGAAACATTAAATAAATTGAAATGAAATGAAAGGTGAGAGCAATGCCAAGCTTGCTTGAGCATTGCCGAAGCGCATCTTTCATTGCATAAATTGCTCACGCTCAGTAGAGTTCAAGCAAGTTTGACTCTACGTTCACTTAATCGCAATTTTGGGCGAAGCCAAATGAAATGAAATGAGATGAATAAATATTCAAACTCTGCAGGGGATTATAACAAGAATGAATAAATATTCATCGCTAATATATAAAGTACACGTGAGGTCGAAAAAAATTTTGCGTGAGGAAAAAATTTTTCTCTCACGTGAAAGTTATTTTTATCTCGTGAAATCCTTGGATTTTCCGACTAAATCCCATTTTCAATAATCCTGCAAAAAGTGAATAAATATTCATTTCAATCATGTACAAAGCAGAAATCAGAATTTAAACATATCAACAATCTATGAGAGTTTTGCCCCTAACCTCCGAAAAACTACTGTCCGAAAGCCTAATGGGGGATTTTGTCTATTACAAGTATATGGGAAAAGGGAAATGCGCCCATCCAGCGAATTCTTGCCGGATTGGCTACGCCCATCCTGAAAACTCTTGCCGGATTGGCTACGCCCATCCTGAAAACTCTTGCCGGATTGGCTACGCCCATCCTGAAAACTCTTGCCGGATTGGCTACGCCCATCCTTGAGCCTGCCGCTGGCAGGCTTTCAAAATTTTAGCTCCGCTTGGCACTGAAAGCAAGCTTTCATGCCAGACGGAGCTAAAATTTTGAGCCTCTTGTCGGATTCGAACCAACGACCCCGAGATTACAAATCACGTGCTCTGGCCAACTGAGCTAAAGAGGCGGGTGGGTAAGCTGACTATATCGCGCCGCTACAACCTACTACCTTTGCTGCGATCAAGCCCTGGAGGGATTCGCAGGGAGCTGGCCGTATAGGACTTACCCATTTTGCGGGTGCAAAGGTAGCAAATTTTCACGAATCTACAATAATATTCCATTTATTTTTTTATTTTACTTGCTTCACCAATCCTGAAGATAGGCGGCGTTTCGGAAATAATCAAATAAAAAAACAATCGCACTATCTTTACTCGCTCTGCTCCTGAAGATAGGCGGCGTCTCGGAAAATTGCAAGTAAACTTGCATTTTCGCTCAACTTGCACTATCTTTGTCGCCATGAATGAAACGAGAAAATATCTGAACCAGTATGCCATGCTTTTAGGAACCTACTTAGGAGTGTTCTGGATAGCAAAGTTCTGCCTGATACCTTCAGGCATGACCAATGCCTTCCTGATGATGCTCTTCATAGGACTCACGCTCTGCGTGCCCTTCATGGCACACTACTATACCCGCCTCTACCGCGACCGCATAGTAGGGGGATACATCACTTTCGCCCATGCATGGCTGTTCTACGCCAGTATGTTCATCTATGCCTCGCTGCTCACGGCTGTGGCACACTATATTTATCTAGCCTATATGGACAACGGGCACATCATAGGCACCTACAACGAAATGCTCAACCAACTGAAAGCGGAGCAGATACCAGGCACCGAAGGCTACATCAGCCAGATGCGCGAGGGGTTGGAGCTGCTTGCCGGCATGAAACCCATAGACCTGGTGATGCAGCAGATGAGCAACAACATCTTCATGGGGCTTTTCATGGGTATCATAACCGCCATGATAATCCGCAGGAAGAACCCTAAAACAACGGAGGAGGAACAAGCATGATAGATATTTCCATCGTCATACCACTATATAATGAAGAGGAGTCGCTTCCAGAACTCTACGAATGGATTGCCCGTGTGATGCAAAAAGAGCAAGCCACCTACGAGGTGATATTCGTGAACGATGGCAGCACCGACGGCTCTTGGGAAGTGATTGAACGGCTGCAACAAGCACACAGTGAGGTGCATGGCATCAAGTTCCGCAGGAACTACGGCAAGTCGGCCGCTCTTTATTGCGGATTCAAGAAAGCACAGGGCGAAGTGTTGATCACGATGGATGCCGACCTGCAAGACAGTCCGGAAGAGATTCCTGAACTGCGCCGCATGATTGTTGAAGAAGGCTACGACTTAGTGAGCGGTTGGAAGAAGAAACGCTACGACCCACTCTCGAAGACCCTGCCTACCAAGCTATTCAACGCTACCGCCCGAAAGGTAAGCGGCATAAACAACCTGCACGATTTCAACTGCGGACTGAAAGCCTACCGCCAAGAGGTGGTGAAAAACATAGAGGTATATGGCGAGATGCATCGCTACATCCCCTACCTTGCCAAAAATGCAGGATTCAAGAAGATAGGCGAGAAAGTGGTGCAGCATCAGGCCCGCAAATATGGAAAGACCAAGTTTGGGCTCAGCCGTTTCATCAATGGCTACTTAGACCTGCTCACGCTGTGGTTCCTCAATACATTTGGCGTGGAACCCATGCATTTCTTTGGAGCACTCGGCTCGCTGATGTTCTTCCTGGGCTTCATCGCCGTGGTTTACTTGGGAGCCAACAAACTCTACTACCTTCTAAACCACATTCCACACGCGCTGGTGACCAGCTCCCCTTACTTCTATTTGGCACTCACCGCCATGATTATAGGTATGCAGCTGTTTGTGGCAGGATTCTTGGGAGAGCTGATTTCGCGCAACGCACCAGAGCGCAACAAATATCAGATTGAAAAAGAGTTATGAGGAAGTTAGTACATTGGATAGGGACGTTGCTGGCCTGTTGGACGGTCATTGCGGTGTGGAACAGCTGCACCCAAGAGGCCGACTGCACGGGCACCAACCGCCCCATGCTCAATGCCTACTTCTATACTTTTGTGAAAGATACTACCGAAACAGGCTTCGTACGTGACTCATTGGTGCGTATAGCTTGGGACACCCTCTCAGTGACCGCATACGGCACAGACTCGGTGATTGTCAACAGAGACCTGAATGCGGCCAGTATGGCACTGCCCTTGCGCTATGCCGATCCTGTCACCATCTTTGTGCTCAACTACGGCTATGGCTATAAAGACACCATCACCGTAGCGCATGAGAATACGCCCTACTTCCTCAACATGGATTGTGGCTATCAGATGAAACAGGAGCTTACGCAGATTAGCCATACCGCCCACCTGCTCGACTCCATTCGTATCAAGGACCCAAAAATTGGAATTCATGGAACAGAGAATCTTGCCCTATATTATTAGTCTGCTGCTGGCTCTCTGCTTCCACACGGCCTTGCAAGCTCAGCCCACTCTCAACAATCCGAGGAGGGACGAACGTATCTGGTCGGAAAAAGCCAATCAGAAACAGAAGAAAGAAAAGACCCGTACGCCTCCCGAGATAGAATATCCGCTTTTCAGCGGTGTGTCGGTGGGCGTGGATGTGATACAGCCTTTGCAGAAAATCTTTGGCAGCGACTATTCCGGCTTCGAGGCCATGGGTACAGTGAACCTGAAAGGGCGCTACTTCCCTACCTTAGAGCTGGGTTATGGGAAGAGCAATATGACCGATGAGAACAAAGGCATTGCCTACAAGATGAGTGCCCCCTACACGCGCTTGGGCATTGACTATAACTTCCTCTACAAGAAAGCACACGGAAACCAGCTGTTGCTTGGGCTTCGCTATGGGTTCAGCAGTTTCAGCTACGACATCAATGACCCTTATGACGGAACGCAGGAGCGAGCAAACATCACTGACGATGTGTGGGGCGAGAAACTCCCTTACAACCATAGTGACATGAAGGCAACCATGCACTGGATAGAGTTCAACCTGGGCCTGCGCTCCCATATCTGGAAGCAAATCTACATGGGATGGTCTGTGCGTGTGCGCTACAAGCTGTCGGCCAGTACCGACAAGTATGGCGATCCTTTCTATGTGCCAGGCTTTGGGGAGTATGGCAGTAACCGCATAGGACTTACCTATCACATCATTTACCTGTTACCCTTCAAGAAGAGATGATGAGCGACCTCGACCTTTGGCTCTTGGCAGTGGGACTTGCGATGGACTGCTTCACCGTATCTATAGCCAGTGGGGTGATACTGAAACGCTGGGAAACAAAGACGGTATGCACCATGGCTTTCTTCTTCGGACTGTTTCAGGCCCTGATGCCGTTTATCAGCTGGAGTCTGTTTGTGAATGTCAGCGACCTGGTGCAACAGATAGACCATTGGATAGCCTTCGGTCTGCTGCTGTTTCTGGGCATCAACATGATACACGAAGCGTTTCAGGAGGAAGAAGAACGCAGCTTCAACCCACGAAAGCTTAAAGTTATCCTGACCTTGGCGGTAGCCACCAGTATCGATGCGCTGGCAGTGGGTATCACCTTTTCCTGCACTGGTTATGAGCATCTGGCACAGATGGCCTACCCATTGGGTGCCATCGGCATTGTATCAGCAGTCTTCACTTTGATAGGCAGTAGACTGGGTATTACCTTCGGTCGCAGCATAGAGCGTAAGTTGCGGCCAGAGCTTATCGGTGGTACCATACTGATTATCATTGGTGTGAAAATATTGATTCAACATATAGCAAACAACATATAAGTGATGAAGAAAGCGAATTACCTCTGGATAGTGGCTTTGGTGGTGGGCACCGTGCTGATACTGATGCGCCATAACCGAACAGACCTCAGTTTCAAACAGGAGACTGGGCTGATATTCGGCACTATCTACAATGTGACCTACGAGTATGAGCGTAGTCTGAAAGGGGAGATTGAGGATGAGCTGCACCGCTTCGACGGCTCACTTTCCATGTTCAACGACACTTCCACCATCTCGCGCATTAACAAGAATCAAGACATAGTACCCGATTCTTTCTTCCTGAATTGTTTTCAGCGTGCCATGAGCGTTTCCAAAGAGACCAACGGAGCATTTGACATCACCGTAGCGCCACTGGTCAATGCGTGGGGTTTTGGCTTCAAACAAGGCATTTATCCTGATTCAACCCAAGTAGATAGTCTGATGCAACTGGTGGGTTATCAAAAAATCGCCCTTAACGACGAGGGGAAAATCGTGAAGCAAGACCCACGAATGACCCTCGACTGCAGTGCCATTGCCAAAGGGTATGCCGTGGATGTGATCGCCCAACTGTTCCGCAGTCATGGCATCAAAAATTTCATGGTGGATATAGGCGGTGAAGTGAAAGTGGAGGGGCACAACCCTACCGGAAGGAACTGGCGAGTAGGCATTATCAAGCCTACGGACGATTCTCTGTCGGTAAACCAAGAGCAACAGACGGTACTGGCACTGACAAACATGGGTATTGCCACCAGCGGCAATTACCGCAACTACTACTTCCGCGACGGGAAGAAGTATGCCCACACCATAGAGCCTCGCACGGGTTATCCGGTACAGCACAGCATTCTTTCAGCAACGGTATTAGCTTCCGACTGCATGAGTGCCGATGCCTATGCCACCTCGTTTATGGTGATGGGACTGGGCGAGGCGGTGAAATTTGTGACGGCTCACCCCGGCATTGAGGTGTGCCTCATCTATGCTGACGAACAGGGGAATTTCCAAACCTACTTTTCATCGGGAATGAGGGACTTTATAGATGATTGAGAAAGATGAAAGCATTTTATACCATATTATTATTGTTGGTTTCCAACGTGTTCATGACCTTTGCATGGTATGGACACCTGAAATTGCAGGAAATGAAGATTACTACCAGTTGGCCGCTGATAGGCGTGATAATGTTATCGTGGGGCATCGCCTTCTTCGAGTATTGTTTCCAAGTACCCGCCAATCGAATGGGTTTTCAAGACAATGGAGGACCGTTCACCCTGGTGCAATTGAAGGTTATACAAGAATGTATCACCCTGGTAATCTTCGGTCTGTTTACTACTGTGCTGTTTAAGGGAGAGTCGCTGCACTGGAACCATTTCGCTGCAGCCGTATGCCTGATGTTGGCTGTCTATTTCGTATTTATGAAATGAGTCAGAATGGTTTTTCACTCTTTTTAATAGTCAGAAGATAGGAAATTCAAAAAAACGTTGTACCTTTGGAGTTATTATGAGAAATTTGAAACATATATTTGTTCTTCTGATGCTGCTGTGTGGTTTGCAGCTGCAAGCCCAGACACAGGCTCAGGCCAAGGCGCTTTATGATGAGGGCAACTATGAAGAGGCTAAGCCTGCCTTGGAAAGTCTGCTGAAAAAACAACCTACCAACGCCAACCTGAACTTGTGGTACGGGGTATGTTGTTTAGAAACGGGCGACATCAGCGAAGCCGTGAAATACTTAGAGCAGGCAGTGAAGCGCCGTGCTACGGGGGGACAGTTCTATCTGGGCAAAGCCTACTATCAGGCTTCCCGCTTCGAAGAAGCCGTAAAAACGGTGGAAACTTACATCAGTGACTTGAAGAAGCGTAAGAAAGAGACCGATGAGGCTGAGACCCTGTTGGAGAAATGCCGCAACGGTCTGCGCGAGATTCGAGGGGTGGAACGTGTGACGGTCATCGACAGCATCGTGGTGGACAAACCCGCTTTCCTCACCCATTATCGACTGAGTCCAGAATCGGGATTACTCACCAGTGACAATGAGTTCTCCCCCCAAGGAGCTTTGGAGGGCGGCACTGTATATCAAAACGAACTGGGTAACATTGCTTATTTCTCAGGCAAGGAGGATTCTACTCTCAGCATTTTCCGCGCCGTGCGCCTGCTCGACGGTAGTATCGAACTTGCCCCCCTGAGTAACGAAATCAACAAAGGGCAGAACACCAATTATCCTTTTGTGACTTCCGACGGCAATACCATCTATTTTGCAGCCGATGGTAAGGAGTCGATGGGTGGCTATGATATCTTCGTGACCCGTTTCAACAGCAACAACAACACCTATCTGCAGCCTGAGAACATTGGTATGCCTTTCAACTCGCCCTTCAACGACTATATGTATGCTGTGGACGAATTCAACAACTTAGGGTGGTTTGCCTCCGACCGCTACCAACCAGAAGGCAAGGTATGCATCTATGTATTCATACCCAACACTTCGAAACAGGTATATGACTACGAGAATACGGAGCGCGATCGCCTCATCGGGCTGAGCCGACTGAGTAGTATTCGTGACACTTGGACTGACCAAAGTGCTGTGGATGCAGCCTTGGAACGATTGGGAAGAGTGAAGCAACCCACTGTACAGCAAGCGGCAGTGAAGCACGAATTTGAATTTAGCATCGATGACACGCGTACCTATTATAAAATAAGCGACTTCCAGTCGGCCGACGCAAGGGAATTTTTCAGGCAATACCGCCAGATGGTTCAAAGTCTTGACGAATTGAATAACCGCTTAGACAGCCAACGCGAACAATATGCAACTGCCAGCAGCAACCAGAAACAGGACCTGGCACCAGCCATTCTGGATTTGGAGAAACGTGTAGCACAACTGCAGAAAGATATCGACAGGGCTGCCAACATGGTGCGTCGTGAAGAACAAGCATTTTTAAAACAATAGCCTATGGATATACTGATTATCATCCTTCTGGTCATAGCAGGAATAGCCCTTTTGCTGATAGAGCTGTTTCTGATTCCTGGTACCAGTTTGGCCGCCTTCCTCTCAGGAGCGTGCCTGATTTATGCTGTTTATCATGCTTTTGTCTATTTAGGTTCCTTGGCAGGTTTCATCACCTTGGCAGTCTCAGCCATAGCTGGCATCGTCTCCATAGCCTGGTTCATGCGTTCAAAAACGCTCGACAAAGTGGCACTGACCAAAGATATTGAGGGCAAGGTGGACCGCTCTGCCGAAAGCCGTGTGAAAGTGGGCGACGAAGGAGTGGCTGTAACCCGTTTGGCCCTCTTCGGACAGGCTGAAATCAACGGTGACCTGGTGGAAGTGAAGTCGTGCGACGGCTTTATCAATCCCAAGACACCTGTCAAGGTAGTACGCATCAGCGATGGCAACATCCTGGTGGAGAAGAAATAAAAGATTAAAACATTAAAAGAATAAAGATATGCAAGACCCTATTTTCTTTACCGCGTTTATCATCGTGGCAGCCATCATCTTTCTGGCCATATTCTTTCATTATGTGCCTTTCTTCCTCTGGCTGTCAGCTAAGGTATCGGGCGTGAACATCTCGTTGGTACAGTTGTTCCTCATGCGCATCCGTAATGTACCTCCCTATGTGATTGTGCCTGCCCTGATCGAGGCACACAAAGCCGGACTGAAAAGCATCACCCGTGATGAACTGGAAGCCCACTATCTGGCGGGCGGTCATGTAGAGCGGGTGGTCCATGCATTGGTTTCTGCTTCCAAGGCCAACATCGACCTGCCTTTCCAGATGGCCACTGCCATCGACTTGGCTGGACGTGATGTATTTGAGGCTGTTCAGATGTCTGTAAATCCTAAGGTAATTGATACCCCACCCGTTTCCGCCGTTGCCAAAGACGGTATTCAGATGATAGCCAAAGCCCGCGTGACCGTGCGTGCCAACATCCGTCAGTTGGTGGGTGGTGCAGGTGAGGATACCGTACTGGCCCGTGTAGGCGAAGGCATCGTTTCTTCCATCGGATCTGCCACCAACCATAAGTCTGTGCTGGAAAATCCGGATTCTATCTCCAAGTTGGTGCTGAGCAAGGGTCTGGATGCAGGTACCGCCTTTGAGATTCTCTCCATTGATATCGCAGATATCGATATCGGTAAGAACATCGGCGCTACCCTGCAGATGGATCAGGCCAATGCCGATAAGAACATTGCCCAGGCCAAGGCAGAGGAGCGCCGTGCTATGGCTGTGGCCAGTGAACAGGAGATGAAGGCCAAGGCTCAGGAGGCACGAGCCAAGGTGATCGAGGCCGAAGCCGAAGTGCCCAAGGCTATGGCCGAAGCTTTCCGCAATGGCAACCTCGGCATCATGGACTATTATCGCATGAAGAACATTGAAGCCGATACCAGTATGCGCGATGCCATTGCCAAGCCCATAGGCAATCCTCAGAACATAAACAAATAAGCATCAGCCGTTATGAAAAAGAAATTTGCTCCTTCAGAATTGATTATCAATGAGGACGGTTCTGTGTTTCACCTGCATGTGAAACCCGAATGGCTGGCCGATAAGGTGATACTAGTGGGCGACCCAGGTCGCGTGGCCCTCGTTGCCTCTCATTTCACAGATATTGAATGCGATGTGCAGAGCCGTGAATTCCACACCATCACGGGTTGGTATCAGGGCAAGCGCATCACCTGTATGAGTACAGGCATCGGCTGCGACAATATCGATATCGTGATGAATGAAATCGATGCTCTGGCCAATATCGACTTTCAGACCCGTGAAGAGAAAGACCAGTTGCGTTCGTTGGAGATTGTCCGCATTGGCACAAGTGGAGGGTTACAACCTTTTACCCCAGTAGGTACCTTTGTGTGTGCCGCCAAGTCTATCGGATTCGATGGGGTGCTGAATTTCTACCAGGGACGCAACGCTGTATGCGACCTCACCATGGAGCGGGCATTCCTCAACCACATGGGGTGGACAGGTAATCTCTGTTCCCCGGCACTTTATGTCATCGACTGCAATCAAGAGTTGCTCAATCGCATTGCCCAAGACGATATGGTGCGCGGCATTACCATTGCCGCCAGCGGTTTCTTCGGTCCTCAAGGTCGTGAACTCCGTATTCCCTTGGCCGATCCGAACCAAAACAAGAAAATTGAGCAGTTTGAATACAAGGGCATGCACATCACCAATTTTGAGATGGAGAGCAGCGCCTTGGCTGGATTGAGCCGACTTATGGGGCATAAAGCCACCACCGTATGTATGATTATTGCCAGCAGACTGGTGAAGGAGGCAAATACGGGTTACAAGAACACCATCGACACGCTGATAAAGACGGTGTTAGACAGAATCTGACGGATTCGACCAGAGGAATCATAGAAAATGAGTGAAGTAAAAATAGAAATAGCAGCTGCCAGTAAGGCTGAAAAGTACCAGGAATTTTTGCCTCAGTTCCGCGCCTTGTTGCAAGGCGAGACGGAAGAGGTGAGCGTATTGGCCAATGCTTCTGCTGCCTTGCGTGAAGCTTTCGGCTTTTTCTGGGTGGGGTTCTACTTGGTGAAAGGTGAGCGTCTGATTCTCGGTCCCTTCCAAGGTTCCATCGCCTGCTCCGTCATCAAGTATGGCAAGGGCGTTTGCGGAACAGCTTGGAAAGAGAAGCTGACCCAAGTGGTGCCTGATGTGGATCTGTTTCCTGGTCACATCGCCTGCAGTTCGCTTTCCCGATCGGAAATTGTTGTACCCCTGCTTCGAGGCGAAGAAGTGAAGGGGGTGCTCGACATCGACAGCGACCAACTGGCTGCTTTCGATGAGACAGACCGTTGTTACTTAGAGCAGTTGGCTGCTATCATTGTTGATACCCTCTACCCATGAACTACGAACCCGATACCATCTGTGCCATCGCCACCGCCCAGGGTGGAGCCATTGGTATGATCCGAGTGAGCGGACCGGAAGCCATTGACTTCACCTCTAAGATCTTCCGCCCATTCAAGAATGGGAAGAAGTTGGAAGAAGCCGCTCCCTATAGCCTGACCTTCGGACAGATTATCGATGGACAGGAGGTGATAGACGAGGTATTGGTTAGCCTTTTCCGTGCACCCCATTCCTATACGGGCGAGAATAGTACAGAGATTGCCTGTCATGGTTCCTCATACATCTTGCAACGGGTATTGCAACTGCTTATTCAGGCTGGTTGCCGAATGGCCCATCCAGGGGAATATACCCAACGAGCCTACCTCAACGGCAAGATGGATTTAAGCCAGGCTGAAGCCGTGGCCGATCTTATTGCCTCTACCTCTGCGGCCACCCACCGTTTGGCCATGAGTCAGATGCGTGGCGGTTTCAGTAAGGAACTAACCAAGTTGAGAGACCAGTTGCTACATTTCACTTCATTGATAGAATTGGAGTTGGATTTCAGCGACCATGAGGATATCGAGTTTGCCGACCGCAGCGAATTGTTCAAGTTGGCCGATCATATAGAGCAGGTGATATCCCGACTGACCGACTCTTTCCACTTGGGGAATGTACTGAAAAAGGGAGTACCTGTGGCCATCGTTGGCAAGACCAACGTAGGCAAGAGCACCCTGCTCAATCGCCTGTTGCACGAGGAGCGCGCCATAGTGAGCGATATTCACGGAACCACCCGTGATGTAATTGAAGATACCATCAATATTGGTGGCATCACGTTCCGGTTTATAGATACGGCAGGCTTGCGCAGCACCACAGACACCATCGAGCAAATCGGTATCCAAAGGGCTTACCAGAAACTGGACGAGGCGCAAATAGTGCTTTGGCTCATTGATGAGCCCCCCACTCCGCTGGAACTGGAGGAAATGTGCGAACGTTGCAAGGAGAAAAAGCTCATCATCGTGCGCAACAAGGCCGATAAAGCCTCGGAGGCTGATTTCAGCTACGTTAAGTCTTTGTCACGTATAAGCAGTGTGGGAGCTCAGGGCAGTTTGGACCTCCAATTCTACGCACCGAGCGAAAGCCATCAAGCGGACTTGCAGAGCCAAGGGACCACTGACAGTCACAGCGAACCAGTAATGCTCAGTTTCCAATTCATCGAGCTTTCCGCCAAGTTCGACCCTTCTTTGGAATCTTTGGAGAGACTGCTGCTGCAAGCTGCCGACATTCCCTCTATCTCCCAAGCCGATATCATAGTAACCAACACCCGCCACTATGAAGCGCTCTCCAACGCCTTCGAAGCCATTCATCGTGTGCAGCATGGCCTTCACGACCACCTTTCCGGCGACTTCCTTGCCCAAGACATCCGTGAATGCATCTACCACCTCAGCGACATCGTAGGCGAAGTCACTGCCGATGATGTACTCCAGAATATCTTTAAGTCGTTCTGCGTGGGCAAGTGATTACTTTTCTTTCCGAAACTCTTTGG
>Ga0265300_10000386_pt1 | contig 45116 bp, 32 predicted proteins | sample AusTroGonzalo_MG_FD_193482 | JGI IMG/M metagenome (GOLD analysis project Ga0265300, IMG submission 193482) | Bovine rumen microbial communities from tropical cattle in Woodstock, Queensland, Australia - Gonzalo_03 | ecosystem: Host-associated > Mammals > Digestive system > Stomach > Rumen ... | reverse complement strand
CTGCTGCTTTCTGGCGAGATGTCGGTGAGCGCGATTGCTGAAAAGCTGAATTTGGAACAGTCCGTGGTGAGCCACCAGCTGCGAATTTTGCGCACGGCGAATCTTGTCAAGCCGACTCGTGACGGTCGCAAGATTTATTACGCTCTTGATGACGAGCATATTGGCGAGATTTTTAATACGGGTCTTGCTCACATTTTGCACAAGAAGAAGGGTTGACAGAAGAAGGTATAATCATGGATTTTGTGATTACGTTTGTTCGTGAATTTATCACGCTGTTTTCGGAGATGGCTCCGTTCTTGCTGCTTGGTTTTTTGCTGGCGGGAATTATTCACGTTTGGATTCCGAACGCTTTGTATGTACCAAGGATTTCGAAGTCGAATTTTAGCTCGGTGTTGTGGGCGGCGCTATTTGGCGTGCCGCTTCCGATTTGCAGTTGCGGCGTGATTCCGACATCGATTGCGATTCGCAAGGAAGGGGCGAGCAAGGGGGCGAGCGTGAGCTTTTTGATTTCGACTCCTGCGACGGGTGTAGATTCTATTTTGGCGACGTATTCTTTGTTGGGTTTGCCGTTTGCGATTTTGCGCCCGATTGCTGCGTTTGTGACGGCGCTTGTGGGCGGCGTGTTCACGAATTTTGCGACGCGCAATGAACCTGCTGAAGAGAATGCTTCTGCGACGCATCTCAAGTCCGCGAATCGCTCTGAATCGGCGATGTCCGCGCATTCTGAACATTGCGGTGCTTCGGCGGGCGACTCCGCGACCTGTTGCTCTTGTGAATCCGGCGATGTTCATGGAATGACTTTTGGTCAAAAGGTTGCGGAAACATTCCGCTATGGCTTTGTCGATATGGTCGGGAATGTAAGCAAGTGGCTTATGATTGGCCTTTTGCTTGGTGCGTTGATTGCTGCGTTTGTTCCAAATGATTTCTTCATGGCGTTGCGTGAATATCCGCTCCTTTGCATGGTTGCAATTCTCTTGCTTGCAATGCCGATGTACACTTGCGCGACGGGTTCCATTCCGCTGGCTTTAGCGCTTGTTGCAAAGGGCATTACGCCGGGTGCGGCTTTGGTGCTGTTGATGGCGGGGCCAGCAACGAGTATCGCTTCGATGCTTGTGGTGGGCAAAGCTTTTGGCAAACGCACGTTGTTTGCTTATCTTGCCTCAATTGCCGTTGGTGCGATTGGCTTTGGTTTCGTTGTCGATACGTTCTTTATGGATACGTTCCTTTCGGCGATGCTTCCAGGCGGTGCTGCAGAATGCCTCGGTCATGAATCTCTCGGCGTATTCGATTACGTTTGTGCTGGGGTGCTTGCTGTGTTGATTCTCTACACTGTGGTGACGCGCAAAGCGGGGCACTGCGGCGATTCTCACTGCTGTTGCTGTAGCGATCACGAACATTGCGAATGCGACGATGATGATGACGACGACCACGATCACTGTTGCTGTGATCATCACGAGCATGAAGCGGAACACATGGAACACTCAAAAAATAAATTGCAGGTCCCGCCAGCGAATAAAAAGACGTATAAAGTGTTCGGCATGAGTTGTAGCCATTGCAAAGCGTGTGTCGAAAAGGCTGTATTCGCTTTAGAAGGTGTTGTCTATGCGACAGCAAATGTCGCTAAAAAAGAACTCGTCGTTGAAGGTTCCATTGACGAATCTGCTTTGAAAATTGCAATTGAAGAAGCTGGTTTCGAGTTTGGTGGCGAAGCTTAGGTCGTGATGCTGTTCAGAACGTTTTTCTAGACTTCTCCGATTCTGGCCCGCGTTAGACTTCTCCGATTCTCGCTAGTTTCAAAAGCGGCATTCCCGCATCGCGGCTTTCGTCCAGATTTACGGTAAAATCGATGCTCCAGTCGTTGAATTCTTCTTCGTCCTGGAGCATTTGCTGTATGCACATCGTGTTGCCTTCGTAGGTGACAATTGTGTGTGCCATGGCACGGCCTTCTACGTCCATGCGGAATTTGTGGTGTTCGGCGGTGTAGGCGGCCATGATTTCGAGCAACCGTTTTTCGGTCCACGGTGTGCCTTCGGCATCCGCTAAAAGTTCGCCTTCGGCGAGATCGTCGGCAAGGCTGTCTAGAACGTCGCTGAAATCCTGCTTTTGCAAACTCATCATGATTTGGAAAATGCGCTGACGCACCATGGAGAGGAAACGTTTCTTGTCGTAGGTGATGTCGGCGGCGGCCTTGTCTGCACCAAATGCCTTTTCGGCTTCGTCCTCGGCTGTACCCGCATCCAAGCGTTTTTGGTAGTCTTCGGGGTGCGCCATCTTTTCCCATTCTTCGAGCAAGCTAGAATCTACGCGACGAATCATATCGCCGAGGTAATCTTGCATTTCGAGGAGTTCCTCGTTCTTGTAGCCGTCGGGAACTGTTTGCGAAAGCACTTTATAGACGCCGTTCAGGTGACGGAGCAGAATTGCTTCCATGCGCTGTAAGTTGTACTGCTTCACGTATCCGCTGAATGTGCTAAAGTTTTCGAACATTTCGCGCACGATGGACTTGGGCTCAATGTTTTCATCGACCCACGGGTGGACTTCGGCAAACGCATTGAACGTGTCGTATATAAAGTCTCGGAGCGGCTTTGGGTATTCGACTTTTTCGAGTTCTTCGAGGCGCTGGTTGTATTCCATGCCTTGAGCCTTGAGCTCGTTCATGCGGGCATCGCGAGCTTTGCTTTGTTGGATTCGCAAAATTGCATCGGGATTCTCAAGAATACTTTCGCATAAGGTAATTACATCAAGTGCGTATTCAGGGCTTTCGCGGTCAAGCTTCGGGAGCGTGTCGAGCAAGTAAAGCGAAAGCGGCTGGTTCATGGAAAAGTCATCTTGCAAGTCCATGTTCACGCGCAAGTGGCTATACCCCGGCGCAACGGCTGGCACAAATTCGATAATCTTTTTTTCGACGAGACTGCGGAACAAAAGGAATGCTCGGTGCTGCAATTGCTTTTTGCTGGCGGCGCTTTCGTGACAATCTTTGAGCAATGTGCGCATGGCGCGGCAACCGTCTGTTGGGCGGCTCAAGATGTTCAAGAGCATCCCGTGGTTCACTTGGAAGCTCGACGTGAGTGGTTCTGGTGCGGAATCAATGAGCCGCTTGAATGTATTTTCGTCAAACGGAATGTAACCATGTTCGGGCGGTTTTCGCTTTTGGAATTTTTTCCCGGTCGTGCGTGTTTTTGCTTCGAGCTTGAGATTTTCAATGACGTGCTCTGGTGCTTGCGCAACGACGTAACCGACATTGTCAAAACCTTTTCGACCTGCGCGTCCTGCAATTTGGTGGAAATCTCGTGCGGTGAGGATGGCGGTCTTGTCACCGCTGTACTTGCAGAGTTGCGTAAAGAGAACGGTGCGGATAGGAACGTTCACGCCTACGCCGAGCGTATCTGTTCCGCAGATGACTTTCAAGAGTCCTTGCTGGGCAAGCTTTTCGCAAAGAATGCGGTATTTGGGCAAAAGTCCCGCGTGGTGCAGTCCGATGCCTTGCTTGAGCCAGCGCTTGACATCCGGGCCGTAGGGGCTTGCAAAGCGGACTTCTTTGATGGCTTCGTTAATTTTGACTTTTTCTTCTTTTGTACACAAATCAAGACTCATGAAATTCTGTGCGTTGCTTGCCGCTGCCGCCTGTGTGAAGTGAACAACGTAAACTGGAGCCTTGCCTTCATTCACGAGCTTTTGCACTTCCGTTGAAATTTCTGTAGTGCTGTAGCTAAAGTCCAAGGGCACTGGGCGTTGCGTCGAGCGGACGGTGACAGATTCGCGTCCTGTGTGCTTTGTCATGTCGCGTTCGAAAAATTCAGTCGCGCCGACGGTCGCGCTCATCAAGAGGAATCGCGATTGCGGGAGCGTCAAAAGCGGAACTTGCCAGGCGACACCGCGTTCTCGGTCGGAGTAGTAATGGAATTCGTCCATCACGATGTCGATGATGGAGAGTGTTTCGCCTTCGCAAAGCGCCATGTTAGAGAGGATTTCTGCAGTGCAGCAGATGATGGGGGCGTCTCGGTTGACCGTTGCATCTCCCGTCGAAAGTCCGACATTCTCGGCGCCGAATTCCTTGCAGAGAGCCATCCACTTTTCGTTCACGAGAGCCTTGATGGGGCAGGTATAGACGCTTCTGCGTCCATGCACTAGGCTGTCAAAATGGAGGGCAAGCGCGACCATGGATTTTCCGCTACCGGTGGGCGTATTCAAAATGACGTTTTTCCCGTCTAAAAGTTCGAGAATTGCTTCTTCCTGGGCGGGGTACAGCGTTGTTCCGCGTACTTCAGCCCACGCCATAAATTGTTCTAAAACGTCTTCTGATGAAATTTCTGCACGATTTCCGTGTGCTTTTTCTACCAGTTCATCCAAAAAATCTTTAAGAATACGCTTGTTTTGCTCTGTCATAGTGGTGCAAAGATAACTTTTTGAAATGAAATCGTAAGAAGTTTTCTAATTTTGGTACTAAGGAGATTTATAATGAAAGGAATCGTACTTGCTGGTGGCTCCGGCACGCGTTTGTATCCGCTTACGATGGTGACATCGAAGCAGCTTTTGCCGGTTTATGACAAGCCGATGATTTACTATCCGCTTTCGACACTCATGTTGGCGGGTATCCGAGACATTCTCATCATTTCGACACCTACGGATTTGCCGAACTTCGAACGCTTGCTTGGCGACGGTTCTGCAATGGGGCTCAATTTGAGCTACAAGGTGCAGCCGAGTCCCGATGGCCTTGCTCAGGCGTTTATCCTTGGCGAAGAATTCATCGGGAAAGATTGTTGTGCGATGGTGCTCGGTGACAACATCTTCTACGGAAACGGTTTCAGCCCGCTATTGAAGGCTGCGGTGAAAAACGCCGAAGAAAACGGACGTGCGAGCGTGTTCGGTTACTATGTCGAAGACCCGGAGCGTTTTGGCGTCGTGGAATTCGACGAAAACGGCAAGGTGATTTCGGTAGAAGAAAAGCCGAAGGCTCCAAAGAGCAACTACGCCATTACAGGACTTTATTTCTACGACAACCGTGTTTCGGGTTTTGCGAAGGTGCAGAAACCGAGTGCCCGTGGTGAACTTGAAATTACGGACCTCAACAAGACTTATCTCGACAAGGGCGAATTGGACGTGAAACTCCTCGGTCGCGGTTTTGCATGGCTTGATACCGGCACGATGGACAGTCTCATCGAAGCGGGCGAGTTCGTGAAAATGGTCGAAAACCGCCAGGGCATCCAGATTTCCGCCGTCGAAGAAATCGCCTATATCAATGGCTGGATTAGCAAGGAAAAACTCTTGGAGTCCGCTGCAAAGTACGGCAAGTCTCCATACGGTCAGCACCTCAAGAAAGTCGCAGAAGGAAAGATCAAGTATTAAATAATGTGTAATGTGAAATGTGTAATGAGTAATTAGTCTCTTTACATTCCACACTTCACATCTCACATTTCACACTCAACCACTTTTTTATTATGAAACGTTCAATTGTTATCACCGGCGGTGCGGGCTTTATCGGGAGCCATGTGGTTCGCCTTTTCGTGAACAAGTATCCCGAATACAAGATTATCAACCTCGATAAGCTCACTTACGCGGGCAATCTTGCAAACCTCAAGGACATCGAAAACAAGCCGAACTACAAGTTTGTAAAGATGGATATCTGCGATTTCGATGCTTTCTACAAGCTCATGCAGGATGAACAGGTCGATGGCATCATCCACCTTGCTGCCGAAAGCCACGTGGATCGTTCCATCAAGGATCCGTTCACGTTTGCGAAGACGAACGTCATGGGTACGCTTGCGCTTTTGCAGGCCGCGAAGCTCTACTGGGAAAGCCTCCCGGAAAAGTACGAAGGCAAGCGCTTCTACCACATTTCGACCGACGAAGTCTATGGCGCTCTCAAGATGAACCACCCGGAAGGCATCACACCTCCGTTCACGACAACCGCTTCTAGCTCGGAACACCATTTGGCTTATGGCGACGACTTCTTCTACGAAACGACGAAATATACGCCGCATTCTCCGTATTCCGCTTCGAAGGCAGGTTCCGACCACTTTGTTCGTGCGTTCCATGACACCTACGGCATGCCGACTATCGTGACGAACTGCTCCAACAACTACGGTCCGTACCAGTTCCCGGAGAAACTCATCCCGCTTTTCATCAACAACATCCGCCACAAGAAACCACTGCCAGTTTACGGCAAGGGCGAAAACGTTCGCGACTGGCTCTTTGTCGAAGACCACGCCCGCGCCATCGACGTGATTTTCCATAACGGAAAGATTGCCGAAACGTACAACATCGGTGGCTTCAACGAATGGAAGAACATCGACATCATCAAGGTCGTCATCAAGACGGTGGATAAGCTGCTTGGTCGCGCCGAAGGCGAAGACCTGAACCTCATCACTTACGTGACGGACCGCCTGGGCCACGATGCCCGCTACGCCATCGATTCCACCAAGCTCCAGAAGGAACTCGGCTGGGAACCGTCGTTGCAGTTCGAAGAAGGCATTGAAAAGACGGTACGCTGGTATTTGGACAACCAGGAATGGCTGGACAATATCACCAGCGGTGACTACGAAAAGTATTACGAAACGATGTACAAGAATAGGTAAGAGGTGTGAGGTCGGGCTTTGCCCTTTGAGGTCGCGACATTCGTCGCTTTGAGTTGTAGTTAGGCGGCAAAGCCGCGATTATTGATACTCATGCCTCAGAGGGAGCTATGCGACCGACCTCATTGCTCATAGCTGAAAAATCGGAGATTTTTTTATGTCCAAATTCAATTTCATCAAAACCTCCATTGACGGAGTTGTCATCATTGAGCCGACGGTCTATGGCGACCATCGGGGCTATTTCATGGAAACCTACAACAAGGCTGAATTCGATGCCGCTGGCCTCGATATGGTCTTTGTGCAAGACAACGAATCCCGCAGCAAGAAGGGTGTGCTCCGTGGTCTGCATTTCCAGAAAAAGAATCCGCAGGGCAAGCTTGTGCGTGTCATCGAAGGCGAAGTCTTTGATGTGGCTGTTGACCTCCGCAAGGGGAGTCCTACGTTCGGCAAGTGGGAAGGCGTTGTGCTTTCTTCCGAGAACAAAAAACAGTTCTACATTCCCGAAGGCTTTGCCCACGGTTTTGTGGTGCTCAGCGAAACGGCTACGTTTGTGTATAAATGCACCCGCCTCTACGACCCGAAGGATGAAGGTGGCCTGATGTGGAACGATCCCGAAATCGGCATCAAGTGGCCGGTGGGCAACGGCTTTGAACCGCTTTTGAGCGAGAAGGATACCAAGAATCCCGCTCTCAAGGATCTGGGATTTGCATTCACGGAGCTCTGAGCTTTCAGCCCGCAACTTCGTTGCTACGAGTCATGAGTTTGATTGAAGCTTTGCCCAAACGTAGCTTTTTGCTCATTGCTCACGGCTCATAGCTCATTACTTTTTTCTATTTTTACGCATCATGAAAAACATACTTGTTGTTTGTACCGGAAATATTTGCCGTAGCCCCACAGGCGAGTATCTTTTGAAAAAGGAACTTGGTCCTGATTTTAACGTCATTAGTGCGGGGCTTGGTGCATTGGTTGACAATCCTGCCCATGAAATCTCTCAGAAAATCGCCATGGAACATGGTATTGACATGAGTGCTCATCGGGCTCGCCAGATTAACTTGGATATCCTCAAGTGGGCTGACTTGATTCTCGTGATGGAAAACGGCCATAAGAGAGAGCTTCTGCACAGGTATCCGTGGCTCGAAGGTAAGGTATTCCGCTATGGGGAGTCCCATCAGGTCGATATTCCTGACCCCTACAGACGGCCCGAAGCTGCTTACGTTATGGCGTGGAATTTCATTTCGAAATTGACACCGTACTGGGTTGAAAAGATTAAGCAAAGTGAAGCCAATCACTAATTAATAGAAAGGTAACTTATGAATAAAATTGGTATAGCTCTTTGTGGAGTCGCTGCCGCCATCCTTAGTGGTTGCTTTGCCGCTCCTCAGATGCGAATGGACATCACCTCGGATTCCACGACTTATAATGGAATTTCGTTCAAACTGCATTCCATTGATAAAGGCGACATGGGTGAACCTGTACAAGTTGTCGCGAATCCTAACGAAGGCAAGTTGGAAGAGCTAATGGTGGATTCTCTCCCGGACTTGGAATACAGGATTGGACCTCTGGACATGGTGCAGGTGGTTGTCTGGGAACACCCGGAACTCACTTCTCCGATGGGGCAATACCAGCCGGCAGGGCAGAAGGTGACGACCGATGGCAAGCTTTTCTATCCGTATGCGGGCGTGATTCAGGCTGCCGGTCTTACTGCTCAGGAACTCCGTAACGAAATTACGAAGCGGCTTTCTGACAAAATCTTGAATGATCCGCAGGTGGATGTCCGTGTGACCGGTTATCATAGCCGTAAAGCTTTGGTGACGGGTGCAGTGAACAAGCCGGGTTATGTAAGGTTTGACGAAAATCCGATGACCATTCCCGACGTGATTGCCGAAGTGGGCGGGTTCAATGAAAAGGCGGATCCTGCGTTTGTCCAGCTTCGCCGTGGTGAAAAGGTCTATAACATTGATTATACTCGTGCGTTTAAGAACAATGTCTCAATCGAACGTATTCTCGTGAAGCCGGGTGACCAAGTGTTTGTTCCGTTGAGATCTGAAACTGAAAGGGATAGAAAGGTTTATGTCCTTGGCGAAGTAATGAGAAATAGCGTTGTTCGCATGGACCGTTATCTGACTTTGGCCGAAGCTCTTGCTGCTTCTGGTGGTGTAAATCCGAATTACGCCTCCTCCTCTGATATCTATGTTATCAGAAACACTTCTGACACCAAGATTGACATTTACCAGTTGAATGCGAAGAACGCGATGGCTTTGGCAATGGCTGACCGCTTTGAAATGAATCCGCGCGATATCGTCTATGTCGATGCATCTGGCCTTGCAACGTGGAATCGCCTTCTTGGTTTGATTACTCCGTCTTTGGGTGCGGTGAGACAAGGTGTCGATATCGGTTACTATATCCAGTTAATGCATAATAACGGTTGGAAGTAATCTAGCATAGGTTGGATTTGAAATGATTAACCTTATTTTGTGTGGTGGTAGCGGTACGCGCCTTTGGCCGATTAGCCGCTCCCTGATGCCGAAACAGTTCGCCCGTCTTTTTGACGGTGCGTCCTTGTTCCAGCGTACTGTAAAGACTAATTCTCGTATTTGCAATGCCCAGTACATTGTAAGTAACGCGGAACAGTATTTTTTGGCAAAAGACCAGCTCGAAGAAGTTCATGCGGAAAACGCTCGCTTCCTTTTAGAGCCTGTTGGCCGCAATACTGCTCCGGCAATCGCTTTGGCTTGCCTTGGTTTGAATTCGGATGATATCGTTCTCGTATCTCCGTCGGACCATGTGATTCGCAAGACTGACGCTTACGAAGAATGCTTGCACAAGGCCGAAGTTTTTGCTAGACAGGGTTTCATGGTGACGTTTGGCATTACGCCGACGGGACCGGAAACAGGCTACGGCTACATCGAAGCTAACGGTGAAAACGTTCAACGCTTTGTCGAAAAGCCGAATCTTGAAACGGCAAAGAAGTATGTTGAATCTGGAAAGTTCTTCTGGAACAGTGGCATCTTCTGCTTCAAGGTTTCGACGTTCCTCGATGAACTTGCTACGTATTCGCCGGATATCTTGAATGCTGCAAAAATTGCTTTTGCAAATGCCAAGAAAGAAAATGGTGATTCGCTTGTTCGTGTCGATCACGAAGACATGATGAACATCCCTTCGAATTCGATTGACTACGCCGTGATGGAAAAGTCGAGCAAGGTGAAGGTTGTGCCGAGCGATATCGGTTGGTCTGATCTTGGCGCTTTCGATTCTCTTTATGGCGAATACGAACATGATGAAAATGGCAACAATGTGAATGCAAAGCACTTGGGCATTGGTTCCAAGAACTCGCTCGTACTCGGCGGTCAACGTCAGATTTGCACGATTGATTTGGACAACATGCTGATTGTCGATACGCCGGATGCTTTGTTGGTCGCTCCGCTTGCTAGCAGCCAGAAGGTCAAGAAGGTCGTTGATGAACTCAAGGCTCGCGGCTCTGACTTGCCGACGGTTCCGCAGACGGTCAACCGTCCGTGGGGTACGTACTCCGTGCTCGAATCGACAGACCGCTACAAGATGAAGCGCATTGTTGTGCGTCCGGGCGAACGCCTCTCGTTGCAGAAGCATTTGCACCGTTCGGAACACTGGGTCGTTGTGAGCGGCACTGCCACGGTGACGGTTGGCGACAAGGTGTTCTATGTGCGTCCGAACGAATCGACCTACATCCCGTCGGGAACGCCGCATCGCTTGCAGAATGAAGGAAAGCTCCCGCTCGTGATCGTTGAAGTCCAAGTCGGCGAATACACCGGTGAAGACGATATCATCCGCATGCAGGACGACTACAAGCGCTCTTAAGAGTAGGCAGTAGGAAGTAGACAGTAAGAAGTCTAAAAGTGGCGGGCCTTGCGGCCCGCCTTTGTGCTGTCATCCCGGCCTTGTGCCGGGATCGGCTTTCATGCACTGTCACCCCACGTTGTGCCCGTCTTTGTCATCCTGAGCGGAGCTGTCCTTCTGGAGCGTCTCGATACATCTTCCAAAGTGAAAAAAAATCCGGCATTTAAAGCCGGATTTTTTCATGGTCTCCCCGCACTTTTTGCGGGGGAACGGGGTCGGTTTACACGTTGTCTATTATTTTATTGAATGCTTCTACCGGGCGCATCCACTTCTTGAGAAGGTCTGCGTTCGGGACGTAGTAGCCACCGATATCAGCAGGCTTACCCTGTTCAGCAGCGAGGGCAGCGACAATCTCAGATTCCTTCGCTTCGAGGGCGTTTGCCACCGGAGCGAACTTGGCGGCAAGTTCAGCATCGTCCTTCTGGGCGGCAAGGGCCTGCGACCAGTACAACGCCAGGTAGAAATGGGAACCGCGGTTGTCGAGTTCGCCAATCTTACGGGCCGGCGTACGGTTGAATTCGAGAATCTTGCCGTTCGCAGCGTCAAGCGTATCGGCCAAGACCTTAGCCTTCTTGTTGCCTTCCTTCAATGCGACCTGTTCGAATGCAGGCACGAGCGCGAAGTATTCGCCGAGAGAATCCCAGCGGAGGTAGTTTTCGGCGAGGAACTGTTGCACCTGCTTCGGAGCGGATCCACCTGCTCCTGTTTCGTAGAGGCCACCACCAGCCATGAGCGGCACGATGGAGAGCATCTTTGCAGAAGTACCGACTTCGAGAATCGGGAACAAGTCCGTGAGGTAGTCACGCATCACGTTACCGGTAACGCCGATCGTGTCGAGGCCAGCCTTGGCACGCTTCATCGTTTCGACGATAGCCTTGCGCGGGCTCATAATCTTGATGTCGAGACCCTTGAGGTCATGTTCCGGCAAGTAGGCTTCGACCTTCTTTTGGATTTCGCGGTCGTGAGCACGTTCCGGATCGAGCCAGAAAATCGCCGGAGTGTTGCTGAGGCGAGCACGCGTTACAGCGAGCTTCACCCAGTCGCGGACCGGAGCGTCCTTAGCTTGGCACATACGGAAGATATCGCCAGCAGCGACTTCCTGCTGCAAGAGGACTTCGCCCTTGCTATTCACAGCGCGAATGACTCCTTTGCCCTTTGCAACAAAAGTCTTGTCGTGGCTGCCGTATTCTTCGGCACCCTGCGCCATGAGGCCAACGTTCGGAACCGTCCCCATTGTACGAGGGTCGAAAGCACCGTTCTGCTTGCAGAATTCAATCGTTTCGTCGTAGATGCCAGCGTAGCAGCGATCCGGAATGCAGGCGACAACTTCTTGCAGCTTGCCTTCCTTGTTCCACATGCAGCCGGAATTGCGGATCATTGCAGGCATCGAAGCGTCGATGATTACGTCGCTCGGCACGTGCAAATTCGTAATGCCCTTAGTAGAATCGACCATGGCGAGGTCCGGACCTGCAGCGAGAGCTTCGTCAATGGCTGCGCGAACTTCAGCCTCGCGAGCATTGCCTTCCAAGCGCTTGAACAAGTCACCGAGACCGTTGTTGGCATCGATTCCGAGTTCCTTGAAGAGGTCGGCGTACTTCGTGAACACGTCCTTGAAGAACACGCGTACAAATGCACCGAACAACACCGGGTCGGAGACCTTCATCATCGTGGCCTTGAGGTGCACGGAGAAGAGGAGGCCCTTCGCCTTGGCCTGCGCCATGGCATCGGCGATGAACTTTTCGAGAGCGGCCATGCGCATCACGGTCGCGTCAATGATTTCGCCCTTGAGGAGCGGCTTTGCGGCACGGAGTTCCGTTACGGCACCGGCTTCATCGACAAATTCAATCTTGAACGTATCGGCGTCGGCCATCGTGATAGACTTTTCGTTTCCGTAGAAGTCGTTAGCATTCATGCTTGCGACATAGGTATTTACGGATTCGTTCCAGTTGCCGTTGCTATGCGGATTGTTGCGGGCATAGTTCTTCACGGCGTTAGGAGCGCGGCGGTCGGAGTTACCCTGACGGAGCACCGGGTTCACAGCAGAGCCCTTCACCTTGTCGTAGCGGGCGCGAATTGCTTTTTCTTCGTCCGTTGCAGGAGCATCCGGATAATCCGGCAAAGCGTAACCGTTCTTCTGGAGTTCGGCAATCGCGGCCTTGAGCTGCGGCACAGAAGCAGAAATGTTCGGAAGCTTGATGATGTTCGCATCCGGTTCAAGCGTAAGCTTGCCCAAGAAGGCGAGGTCATCTGTCACCGGCTTGCCGGCAAACGTTGTACCTGCCGGGAGCGTGTCTGCGAAAGCAGCGAGAATACGACCCGGCAAAGAGATGTTCTTCGTCTCCACGTCGATATCAGCAGTCTTTGCAAAAGCCGATACAATCGGGAGCAGGGATTGAGTTGCCAAGAACGGCGATTCATCTGTAAGAGTGTAATAGATTTTAGTATTCATACAGTGGTAAAGATAGAAAATGCGAAAACAGAATCCCGTTTTCGCACCACCTTTAAACCGTCAGTTTCAAATGTTTGCACTTGCAAGAACTAGTGTTCAATGTTCTGCAAACGATTGTAGGCATCGTAATGGCAGCCGCCCACAATGTTATGATCCATGATGATTCCTTGAGCATCCATATTGAACGTCGCGACGCAATCGCCGCCAGCACGGAATATGGCTGTAGAAGTTCCATTTTCATTCTTTTGCATTTCGGTGGGAGCCCCCCAATGGGATTCAAGAATGTCGTATTTCTTGCCGTCCCAATAAGTCGCGGCGGCGTTTCCCATGCAACCTGCAACAATAGACATGATTCCGATGGCAATAGATGTCGTAATGGATGTCGTTATTATTTTGTGCAATTTCATAATCCTCTCCTCATAAATGAAATCCAAAATAATATATATAAATGTTTTATAGATATACCGTAAATTTTTTTATTGCAAACAAATGCCATCCCCGAACAAGTCGGAGATGACATTTAGGTAGTCAGCGAGGCTCCCCCTCCTGATGGCGCGTGTTTTTAAGAAGGTGATGAAATGAAGTTAGTTTGAACCGAATAGTTTTACATATTCGCCATAATCGTACATTGTAGAAATAATCCACTCACCGTACGGCTCAATTTTTGTAAGAGTTTCCGGCTTGTCGCAATTCCATTTGTCGCTTGCATAAGTCGTTTTCACAATGGGGTGATTCAAACCATCCCAATCCGGTGAATCCGCCAACAAAATTATAGGATAGTAAACCGTCGTATCTTCGGGGCAGCTGCTTCCGCTCTTCACGATATCTGTCACATAAATTCCATTTCCATCAATGCGAGTCAATAAATGTCCCTTGGCGCCAACGTCTTTCAGAACAACGAGGTAGTAAATGGAGTTTTTAGAAGAACGGTACGTCCTAAATTCGTCCAATCTGCCCGGATATTCAGCCAACTTGGGGAAGAACGTTGTCACTAACGAATCCGGCAAAATATAAACGCCTTCTTTGCGGTATGCATCTGCGATTGGAGTATTGGGTAGCGTATTATAACCGAGACTCAATCCTCCATAAAGCTTACTATCATCTATTTCTTTGTAAATAACTTTGCCGCTCGAATTAACTTTGACTGTACTATCGATTATTGAGAACTGCCACTTATAAGCATACGTTGTACGCTTTAAAGTATTAGCCCAATCTCTTTCCGCAAAGGCGACTCTATTCAAACTATCCAAATAAGGCTGGTACGTATAAGGATCGATGCGAACGTAATTTTCGTCATCAAACGGAGCATAGTTTATGGAATCTTCAAGACATTGATTTTGATACTGTGCGGTATAAGTGTTCAAAACATCATACCATGCTTGATCGTCTGGGAGGAAAGATGCGCAAACCAATTCCAAGTCATCTTCGCTACACCCATCTCCCAAATCCCAGAAGAGTCCGTTCAAAGAGGTACAAGACTGCTTGAAGCGATCCAATGCCTCGGCACAAGAAACGCCATATCCCCAGAAGCTATTTCTCATTTTCCTTGATCCCATGGTGCTGATTACGACAGGGACGCTATCAACATAAACAATTTTCGTAGCTTCGATGGTTTCGTTAGGATGATTGTAGAAATAGTCTTGTGCGGCTTCGTCCGAGTAGCATTTTTTATACGGGTCGAAGTTGTGGGCACATTCATGATCGTCATCATACGATGTTGCGATCAACACGCCATTCCTTTCTAATTTGTTTTCCATCGAATAAGTCACAATGTCGCAAACTTTACGTCCATCCTTGCTGGGATGGTGGTAAACACGGCTGTTCTTGATACTCCACGGAAGCGGATGAATGTATTCATTGTACATTTTGTTGATGTCATAACCCGAAGATGCGTATGCTGAATCAAAAAGATTCTTTAATGAATCGCTTGCCGCCGGATCCATCAAGAATAATAGAGACTTTGCCAAAATAACTTTCTGCTCGTCCGTCAGAGTAGCTACAGGCGCTGTGCTCGGTTCGGTGGTCGCGCCAGTGGTACTCTGTTCGTTCGAACAGGATACCCAAAAGGCTACTAAACCAACCAGGATTAATTTATTCAGTTTTCTCATCTTAGGCCTCCTTCCCTTTCGTAAGTGGGAAAAGTTGTAAATTTAAACGATAAACTTTATCGTAATCTTTTTCTTTGGCTGCAATGGCAACCACCTGCTGCCTGAGCAGTTCAAGCTTTTGTACAAGCCATTTGTATGTAGCGTCGGACAAGCCGAGCGTCACACCTGCGATATGGCGCTTTTCTGGCGGAATATCGTCGATGGCTTCTGTCGCAAACTTCGACATTTGGCGGTTCATGGAACGTAGCGCCAAGGGAATCGCCTCGGAAGATCCCGTCACAATCTTTTCAGTTTGTTCGTAGGTATCTTCGCCGACCTTTTTCAAGAAATCCGCGTGGACCATAAAGTCCAAGGATTGGCGAACTTCGGTCGCGCTCACGACCGGGTAGCAGTTGCGCGCAAGTTCCAACGGCTTTGCTCCAGGCTTGATCGGGGCGAGTTCCCGCATGACCGGGTTCACCCACGATTCGAAATACTTGAACGCTTCGCCATCGACGACGCGCAAGCGGTTTTCTTTTGCGATTTTCTGCATTTCGTTGAATGCTTGGATTTTCTTGCTGTCGCTCTTGGCATCGCCAAAACGCTCCATCGCAAGGAAATAATCGCGGTCGGAACCCGCAAGCTCCATGGCCGTTGCGACCTTTTCGACACCCGTTTTGCTCAGGCGGCTTTTTCCTTCGCATACGAGCTGGATGTAGTTGGGCGAGGTGAACCCCGCCAACTTGGAGAATTCGCGCCATGAGAACAAAGAACTGCGTTTACGTTCTTCGTAGAAGTCGCGCATGTATTCTCGGTAGTCTTGATATTCAGTTATTGGTTTCATACCTATAATTTAAACTAATTTTAAGCATTATGCAATAATTTTTATTATACAAACATCAATTTTTTAAAGAATTTTAAAGAAAAATGAACTTTCTTAAAAATTTTTAGAAAAATATAATACACTGCGTATCATAAACATGAAATTACATACTGGATTTCATAAAAGGGGATTTTAGTATGTAAATCAAATATTAGAGTTTGTTCGAATACATACTAAAACTAAAAAATCGCATTTTAGTATGTAAAAATGGGGGCTGATACGCCTAAAAAAGCTCGGAAAAGGTAGGTGAAGTCTGTTTTTGCACTAAAAACCGCTCGAAAACGGCCATTTTCACGATGAAATTACATACTAAATTTCAGAAAATGGGCTTTTAGTATGTAAGGGTAAAAATGCGATTAGCGTGATTACATATAAAAATCGTTAAAAAGCGATTTTAGTATGTAAATCAGCGCAATTCTCTGCTAAAAAATGATGCGTCCCGCCGACAGTCGAGCTCTCGTTGTCAAATATTCAATGTTTAAAAAGCAATTTTTAATAAAAATCGGCTCATTATAATATAGATTAGAATATAAGTGTGGGTTAAATCTTCAGAAGGGTTAGAATGAAGAGTTTTTGGTTTGGTCATTGCAAGCTGTTTTTCGCGACTTTGCCGGTCGCGTGCTATTCTTTTGCTGCAACTTATGCGCCCCCGGCGACGGCGGTTTCGAAAATCAACAGTTACCGCAGCTACTCGGAATTGACGAGTGCTGCAAACGGGATGGATATCGACCAATACGCCTACAACATGACCACGTGGCAGATTGACAACGGCGGTTTTTACAAGGCGATGGCGGATAGCTACAAGAATCGTTATTCGGGCGGCCAAAAATCCGGTTGGCGTTCGGCTACCGGTGGCGATGTCGGCACCATCGACAATGACGCGACCGTTCAAGAAATGCGGCTGCTCGCTGTGCGTTACAAGGAGACGACGAACGCTTCTTACAAATCGACTTTCAAAGCGAGCTTCAACAAGGCGGTGAATTTCCTTTTGACGATGCAACGAGCTTCTGGCGGACTCCCGCAAGTGTGGCCCAAACGCAATGACTATTCCGACCACATTACGCTCAACGATAACGCGATGATCCGTGCGATGGTGACCATGATGGACATTGCGAATAAAACGTCGCCATTTGACTCGGACATCATTGACGACGCAACTCGCAGCAAGATGAACGGGGCGCTTGAAAAAGCGATTGACTACTTGCTTAAAGCGCAAATTGTCAATAACGGAACGCCTACCGTTTGGTGCGCGCAGCACGATACCGTCAATTACGCGCCGCGTTCGGCGCGTGCTTACGAACTGGAATCCAAGTCCGGCAGCGAATCGGCGGGAGTCGTATGGTTCTTGATGAACTGGCCGAATCAAACCGAAGCGATTCAAAAGGCGGTCAAGTCGGCGATTGCGTGGTACAAGAAGACTCGCGTTGTCGGGCTCTACTTCAACAAAAAGCAGGGGAGGTTCGAAGAACGCGAAGGCAATGTGCTTTGGTATCGTTTTTACGAAGTCAATAACGACAACTACTTCTTCTGCGATCGCGGTGGCCCAAGCACCAAGACGCAAGACTTTACCAAAATTAGTGAAGAACGCCGCACCGGCTACCAGTGGGCAGGCGATTACGGCACGGCGCTCTTGAGCACTGAAAAAGCCTACCTTGAAGCACTCGCTAAAATGGACGATGATTACGTTCCGCCTCCGCCGCCAGCGGCAATGTGCGGAAAAGACTCTTGCAAAACGTACATTGACGGCGTGAACTTCATCGAAATCAAGGGTGTTAAAGAAACGACAAATACAGGTTTTGTGGGTGACGGCTATGCGAATGTTGATAACTCCACAGGAAGTTTTGTGACTTACGGCGTGACTGCTGCGAAAGATGGAAAGTACACTTTGTTCGTGAATTTCGCAAATGGTGGCGGTGCTGCTCGCGGCTTTAGCATTACTGCGGGCGACAAGACTTTGCTCGCTGAAGGTAGCATGGAATCAACAAGTGCGTGGACTACGTGGAAAACGCAATCCGTCGAAGTGGAATTGCCTAAAGGTTACAGCGAACTCAAGTTTACAAGCCTCTCGAAGGACGGCATGGCAAACATTGATTACATCGGTTGGATGAGCGAAGATCTCTATGCGGGTAAAAAAGATTTAGGAGATACGGGAAGAACTGTGATAGGCGTGCTTGATGCACGACGTTCGACCGAATTTTCTTCTAGTCGTTACTACGTGGATTTTGGACGCTCTGGGAACAATAGTGCTGGAGTTTATTTTATGCGAAAAAATGGGAAAACATTTAGAGTGAATGGAGTGGCGAGATAGTAACAATTCTGTCATTCTGGAGCGAAGCGATAGAATCCATCAAAAAAAACATGAACCCTACCACCTTCGGTTCCAGGGTGACAACGACATCGTCGTTCCCGCCCTCACCTTCGTGAGGACAGGCTCCGGCGGGAATCTATCAAGAGGTTTTATGATGAAAGGTAAAGTATCCGTATTTTTGAGTACAGCCGCCGCATTTACGACGAGCGTTTTACTCGCGTTGACAACAAATGCTTTCGCCATCACAAAGCATGGCTTTGACTTTGTCGTGGGTGTCGATGGCAACTTCAAAGAAGCAATCGCCAAGGCTTCTGCTTCTGGCGCAAGCGAATCCAAGCGCTTCATCATATTCCTGCCCAACGGCGAATACGACATTACAAAACTCACCGGTGACGAACATGGAAAATCGACATTCAGTCCGTCGAATGTTTCCATTATCGGGCAGTCTCTCGAAAACACAACGATTTCTAACACCACCGATACCGAAGGCATCAGCACTACGGCAACGCTGTATTTCCCGAACAACAAGAATATGTACATGCAGGATATAACGCTCAAGAACAAGAGCACTTACGGTACATCGAGTGCGGCGCGTCAAGTGGCTTTGCAGCAAAACAGCGGTGACAAGTTCATTTACAAGAACGTACGTCTGTTAAGCGGGCAAGACACGTACTACACCAAGAGTGGTCGCGCCTATTGGGAAGGTGGCGAAATTGACGGAACGGTGGACTTTATCTGCGGTGGCGGCGACGTATTCTTCGAAGGTACGAAACTCGTCATGACGCGAAGCGGTGGCTACATCACGGCTTCGCAAAATCCGGGCGATTGGGGCTACGTTTTCAACAATACGACGCTTACTGTTTCGAACAACAGTTTTAACGGAACGTTTTATCTGGGGCGTTCATGGGGGCATGCCAAAGTCGTTTTCCTCAACACCAAGATGATTGCACAGCCGCATGCGCAAGGTTGGTACACCAACATGAATTCCGCGCCCGTAGTCTATGGCGAATACAACAGCAAAGACGGAAACGGGAATCCGGTCAATACAAGCCAACGCCGCACATTCTTTGACGGCAGCAAGGACGGCTCGACAGCAACTCTCAAGACGGTTTGGGATGCAAACGATGCCGCCAAATACACGTTAAAGAACGTGTTGGGTGGTACGGACAAATGGGAACCGAATAAATTAACGGCACAAGTGGCTGCACCAAAAATCGAGCAAGAAGGCGCAAACATCATTTGGAACGACGATGAAAACGCTATTTGCTGGGCTGTCTTTGTGAACGGCAAATACCACAGCAACACCACGTCAAATTCCATTGATGTCGGTAGCATTGCTGCGGGTTCTAAAGTCACGGTACGTGCGGCAAATTCCATGGGCGGTCTCGGAGCAAGTTCGAACGAAGTAACAGTCCTCGAGGCAAATGTTACGTATTTTAAAGCAACGCTTACGCAGTCCATCGGCGGCACGGTTAGCATCTCGCCGAATCGCGAAAAAATTGCAGAAGGAACTGCTGTCACCATCACTGCGGATCCTGCTATTGGTTGGAAATTTGCGGGCTGGACTGGCAAAAGTGCCGGAGAAGCGGGGGCGGAAAACGTCTGGAAAACGAAGATGACCAAGGATATTGATATCGGCGCGACCTTTACAGCCAAAGGAACAACGACGTTCCAAGCAGAAACTGGCGTCGTCGATAACGCGATTATCGAAAGCACCAACGCAGGCTTTGCTGGCTCAGGTTACATCAATTTTGGCACAGGTCATTCGACCGTTCAAATTCCAATCTTTGTGGAATATCCCGGTGAATATACGATGGTTATGACTTATGCGAATGGTAGTGGCAAGGCTCGCAATCTTGCATTTACGGCTCCGGGCGTATGCACCGCTGGCATTGATGGCTGCAAGGGGGCCATGACACGCTCTTTTGACGCTACGGACAAATGGACAACTTGGGCGACGGATACCACAGCTATCACGCTCCCCAAGGGAACTGGTTACATCACGTTTGCAACCGTTGACGGAAACGACGGCCCGAACCTCGACCAAATTGAACTTATCGAAAAGAATGTCGAGAAAAAGGACACGTCCTCGGTGTTGTTGCCAAAACTATCTCGCACCATCAATAGTGCTAATGTCGAATATCGCGTTTATAATACCAACGGAAAACTTGTCCGATTGACTAAGGGTACGCCCAACATGGCGCTGCTCCCGTCGGGAATTTACATCGTGAAGGTCTCATCGCAAGGTTATTATAAACAAAAACTTGTCCAAGTCCGCTAGAATTTGTTAATTTTAAACCATGCTTGGTATTGAACAGAAAAAAGGAAATGACGAACAATTGTGCGGCAGAATGATTGCCTATGCACGTATTTTGCCCTCCCCGGATGCTGAACCTGCCGAAACGCCGTTTGACGACATGATTAAGAACGGTCTTTTGACGTTGGAAGGCGATTTTCGGCAATTCAATGACAGACCGAGTAAGCGTGAAATGAATCGCGTCGTCGATGCAAAATTCAACAAGTTCCTCAAGACTATGGAAGAGAACGGCGTAGAACTCCCCGAAAACGTGGATGTCGATGCCATGCGCGAACGCCTTCATGAACTTTCGAGCATGGAAGTCATTCCTATTCCTGCCCGCATTGGAAACTTCAGCGACGAAGAAGATATCCTCAAGGAAGAAGCCGATATCTATTACATCGGCGAATTCATCGGTGCGAATCAGGCGCACTATTGCCTTACGACGCTCCCGATTTATTATCAAGCAAAGTATCGCGAACAAGCGAAACGCAGCGAAATGGATATGCTGAACGAAATGCTTTCGCAGTTTGAAGAAGGCGATTTCGTCGATACAGAACAAATTCAAAACGATTCAGAAGAACTTTTCCCGAAGGGGCTTACGCTCAACACGTTCATGGGCGACCTCTCGAAACTCCTCAATGTGCGAGTCATCCCGTTCCTGCTTGCCTGCGAATCCGAAAGCGAGTATAACACACAAATTCAACTTTTCTACACGTTCATGAAGGGCTATCCCGACCAGAGCGACATCAAACGCATCGACAAGGCGTTAAGGGCGCTCCGCAAGCAAGGCGATTCTATCGAAGCCCGTAATTTGCTTGAACTCAGTTGCAAACGAATTAACGCTATTTATAACGAAGATTCCCAACTTGCAAACGAACTCTCGAAGCAAATCGAGACGATAGAGAATTGAGGGCCTTAATATGAAAAGAAAATTTCTTGTTGCTATTACTGCGGTTGCATTCGTTTTTTTAACAGCCTGTGATAACGGTGCTTCTAGTAACGATGACGACGAACGCGTGTTGAACGATTCTCGCGATGGTCAAGTCTATAAAATTGTTAAAATCGGTGATCAAGTGTGGATGGCCGAAAACTTGAAGTATGAAATCCCTGTAGCATCGGGTGCGTCGCCAAGTAGCTTTTGTTACGAGAACAGAGAAGAATCCTGCAAGTCATACGGTCGCCTTTACACATGGACTGAAGCTGTAAATGTCTGCCCGAAGGGCTGGCATCTTCCTGATTCTTCGGAGTGGAATAAATTATTTATCGCTGTGGGAGGCAAACAACTTGCCGGTGAAAAACTAAAATCGGCAGACTCTATTTGGTATTATGGCGGTCAAGGAACTGATGAATTTGGCTTTGGTGCATTGCCGGCTGGTTTCTCAAAAGGATTTAACGGCTTTTATGATTTTCGCAAGTACGGAAATTTTTGGACAACCACGAATTCAGATGATTCAAATGCTTATCATGTGACGGTATTTTACAACAAAAAATCTGCAGATTATATAGTGGATCCTAAATCTTATGCTCTTTCGGTTCGCTGTTTAAAGAACTGACAAAATAATTGATTGAATTTGCTTTTGTCATCTGTTAAAAAGCCCGGCTCAACAGCCGGGCTAAAAATTTATCGGATGATGCGAAGCGCGGAAACGATTGTTTCCTTATTCCTTCACGAGGAATCCGACGGTCGATTTTTCGCGGACAAAAGTTTTCTTTGCGACGCTTTGCACATCGTCGGCTTTTACTTTGTCTAGGTTGTCGGCCCAGTTGAGGAAAATACGGTAATCGCCGTAGATTTCGTACCAGCCGAGCATGGTCGCTACATTTTCCATATCGGTCAAACTGCGGATGAGTCCTGCGTAGGCGCGGTTCTTCACCTTCTGGAATTCGCGTTCGCTCACTTGTTCTTTCTTGAGCTTTTCGAGTTCTTCCCAAACGATGCTTTCGACTTTGTCGCGATTGGCTCCGGGGCGCAGGTTCACGCGGACGGAAAATTCAGAGATGTACTTGTTCGGGCTGTTGCTTGCGCTTACGCCAACGGCAAGCTTTTCTTCTTCGACGAGCCGCTTGTAGAGTCTGCCGGAGCGACCGTTCAGAACACCTTCTGCAATGTCAAGGGCGTAGAGTGTGCTGTCACCCACAGCGGGAGTTTTGAAGACGAGCGTATAAAGATTCGGAGCATCCTTGCGTTTGACTATCAAGCGTTTTTCGCCCGCTTGCTCCGGGTCGCGAACCGTAAGGGGAGGGAAGGCGTCGCCGGTTGGTATCGGTTCGAAATACTGCTTGACGAGTTTCATCGTTTCGAGCGTGTCCAAGTCGCCTGCCAGCACAAGGATGGCGTTACGCGGTTTGTAATACTTGCGGTAATGTTCTTCCGCTTGTTCGCGAGTCAGGTTCTCGATATCGCTGGGCCAGCCAATCGTCGGCACACGGTAGGGGAACGCTTCGTAAATCATGGAGTTGAGCGTTTCGTAAAAGCGGCCCGTCGGGCGGTCGTCATAACGCATGCGGCGCTCTTCGCGGACAACGGAACGTTCCGAATAAAATTCACGCAAAACGGCGTTCTGCATGCGGTCGGATTCGAGCCACATGAAAAGCTCGATTTTGTTCTTGGGTAGCGTCACCGTGTAAGCGGTCAGGAGGTCGCTCGTAAAAGCATTGAGCCCTGTGCCGCCTGCGGCCTGATAAGCACCCCAAAGTTCGTCTTTGACGAAAATCTTGCGGTGTTCGTTCAGCACGGAATCATGTTCTGCGGTAAGCTTTTTCACCAAGGCGGTGTCGTTTGCGATTTTCGCTGGACGGATTAGCGCTTGCAAAGAATCTTGAGTTGCAATGAACTGGGCGTCGGCGATGCTGTCCGAGATGCCGACTTTCTTTGTGCCTTTGAAAAGTTCGTGTTCCAAAATGTGCGCAAGTCCCGATTTGCCCGGAACTTCGTGGACGGACCCCGTTACGTAGAACAAACGAAAACTCACTGTAGGAGCTTGCTTGTTCGGATACAAGAGCACGGTAAGCCCGTTGTCCAAGACTTCTTTATGAACTGGCAAATTTACTGCGGCCAAAGATGTTCCTGCAAACAGAGCAGGAATAAAGGCACAACTCAAAGCTATTCTTGAAAAAAGTTTTTTCATGTTAGACAATTTAAAAAAAAATATAATGGATCCTATCGGTTTCGCCTCCAGGATGACAATTCTAGAGTCCGGGATGACACTTTTATTGCTTGGTTCGCTCCTCACTTGTCTCTTACTTCTCGTTGCTCATGGCTCATACCTCAAAGGGCTGTAAGCCCGACCTCAAGCCACAACTCCTGATACCTGATCCTTGATACCTGTGACCAGCCTAAAGTCCAATGCGTACTTTTTGCGTCTTGACGGGCTTTCCATTCACGTTGAGTGTCGCGATGACAAACGATTTGCCGCGTAGCTTGTTCAAATGGATTTCACATGTTCCATCTTTAAAAGTATGGGTCAATAGGAGGGTTCCGTTAGCATCGAACAGATTCAGAGTTTTACGGCCTTCGAGGCTTGCGTTAATTCTTAAGATTTTATTTGTAACAGAGAATTGCACTGCAGATGTTGCGTTTGCTTTCGGCTGAATCTGCATGTGGTCACTTGATGAACTCATTCCCGGATTGATGAACGAGGAGTTGCTCGAAGAACTCAGACGATCTGACGAACTGAAGAATGGCCATGCAATCGAGGACGAGGACTTTGCTGTAGAACTGCTAATTGCGGTGGATGAGGAACTGACGCTTGCCGAAGATTTCGCCATGCTAGAAGATGATTTTTTGACGCTAGAAGACGAAGCTACCGCCTTGCTTGAAGATGAGGGTAGTTCAGGAGCGACACGGCTTCCGCGAGTTTTGAATTCCACATGGTCATCAACAATTGTGATGTCGTAAATTTCTAAGCCAAGGCTATCACCAGCCCATGTCACGAAACCATTAAAACTATTGACACGATTCGTCGGGAAAGCGTCGTAAGCTACTGTATAACCATCCGCCTTGCCGTCCGCTTCAATCAAATCTACTCGCATGGGATCCGAAACATTGACTTCGTTGTACATCCATGCAGTCCTGTCATAGTTTATATGCCAAATAAGCATACCCTTGTTCGGGAGACCTTCATCAAAATCTTTTTTCAAACGAAAATCGACAAAGTAATATTCGTTATCGTTTTTGGATGTCAGCACCAGCCCATCATTTTCTTGAATCGCGTTAAGAATAAATGTTGTATCCGAAATTTCCAAACGTCTCGGTTCTAGCCAGCCCAAGCTAAATCTTTCAAATGCAGACAAATTTGCCGGCGAGCAAGAAGTTGACATATACTTATTCTGTGGACAATTGTATGAACCCGCATCCATTAAATCCCATGCACCCGGCGTATAGCGAACTTTTGTACGTGAGTCGTTTACGGTAACATCGTAGTGGTCTTGCAGACCGAGTACATGGCAGAACTCATGGCAGAATGTGCCAATGCCGTTCAATGCGTCTGTTGTTTTGCGATACATATACGCTTGGCCATCCAATTCTGGAGAGCATGCGTAACGGTTCATGGACATGCTTCGGGTTAGACGTTTGGGCACATTGTAAGAATGTGGCCAAATAGCTGTGTTTACATCTGTGTCTGCAGAGCCGACTCCAGCATAAATCATATAGACAAAGTCAACAACCCTATCGTTGTCGCTATCATAGGGCGTAAAATCGAAACCGGCAGCGACTAGAGAATCCATTGCCTCGCTGACGGCTTTGACTGCACCTGCTGCTATGTTGTTCGGATCAACCGCAGATCCGTATGAATCTCTTTTGTTTTTAAGTGTAATCGGGCCTGCGACATCGAAAGTGGGACGATATTTTCCAGCGGAATTCGCGATAAAGAAGTCTCTAGCGCTTCCTCTCATAAAATAATTGGAATAGCCCTCTTGATTCAGAAAATTCGTGTATTCTTCGGCGGCGTTGTCGCGTTTGAACTTTACGTCGCTAAACTGTACCAAAATGACAAGCCCGCGTACATCGCCTTCTCTTCGGACTGAATTGAATGCCGGACGAGTCGGTGTATTGGTGTTTTTTATTTGCGTTGTTCCCCGAGCGTTAGCTTTCTGGGGAGCGGATTGGAGCATCATGGGTTGCGATTCTTCTGATTCTTCTTGTTCGCGACGTTCCTGGAGCTTTTTCAAGCGGTGTTCACGGAACTTTTCAAGAATTTGGCGAGAATTGCGTTTTTTTAGGAAATTTTTCTCTTTTTGGCTACGTTTGGATTTGGCGTGAACTCTCATTTCGGTCTTTTTGCCGTGTTCGTCGGCGTAGTGCCAGTAACCGGTGGTGTCGCGAACAACAAGTACGCTATCTTCGTCGGTGATGGTGTAGTTGAAATGTTCGTTTCCGATTTTACGAATTTGCAACACGGAGCCATCGGGCTGTACCGATTTGATGGGAAACGGTGAAGCCGAAATAGCCCATGCCGATATGGAACCAGCAAGAGAACTGATTAAGAAATATTTCCGCAAACTCATAGTATAAACATATATATTACTATGGAAATAAACTCTTAAAAAAAACTTTTTTTACAAGATTTCCGTTGACAGAACGCCAATAAAGTTCAACGGACGATAAAAGTTTGCAAAATTTTACATTTTTGATAAAGCGAGCAGCACTGCACCCGCTAAAATGACCGAAGTTGCAATCGCAAGCTTGATTCGTTCGGGCTTTGTCGGGTATTCGTGGAAAACAACGACGCCCCAGAGCAAGTTCACGAGTAAATTGAGTTGCGTCAGCGGGTAGCCCACGGCATACCCCAACGCTCCTTTCGTGTCGATTGCCCAAAAACAGCCGTGTTGCCCGATTGTCCACAACAATCCCATGAGAATAGAGGCTATTGAGGGTGCCAATTGGAATTTGAAAAGAGCATGGCGTTTGATGCATAGAATCCCCACAAGGAGTTGGGCGGCGATGAATATGCCAATCGTGAAGGAACTCATGAATTCTAGCAGGGGGATTTCTGTAAACTTGTAGGGAATGAGGAATAGGCCGAACACGGCACCTGCCAGCAGTGAACGCCAATTTTTCAACAGGTTTCCTTGCTTGGGGGCGAGCGATTTGAGGCCGAAGAGCAAAAGGGCGATTGCCGGGATTGAAAAGTAAAGTAGGGTGGTTTCTGAGAAAATCAGTACGCCGCTCAGGAAAGAGGCGAGGATACTCATGCCCATCGCACGGACTCCGGCTCCGGCTAGGTCTTCAAGTTGGACGGCCCAAAAACAGAAGGCTCCGCCGAGCACCCAGAGGAACCCGCAGAGAATGCCCACCGGTGAAACGCATAAAGTGTTTGTCTCAAGCGAGATGGCGAATTCGCTGACGAGTATGCCCAAGGCGACACAGGAGAGGTATGCCCATGACGAAAATTTAGGCCATGCCTTGAGCGGGACCATGTATGTGCCAAACGCGAAAATGGCGAGAATGACGCCGATGTAGCTATTTCCCAATGCAGAACCCCGCAAAAATCTTTTGTAAAACGTCTTCGGACGAGATTTCGCCCGTTATACTTTGGAGTGCGCGACGTACGAGTTGCATTTCGAACGCAATCAGCTCTACCGCCGGATTCGTGCGGATTAGCGAGAGCGTGCGGTCTATGCCTGCGAGTGCCTCTTCGAGGCAAGTCTTTTCGCGTTCGCTTGTAATCCAGATGTCTTCGGAATCGTCGCGGTTCGCGAACAGGCGGGCGTTCATCGCCTCCGTGAGCGCGTTCAGCCCTTCGCCCGTTTTGGAAGAAACGCGGAGGACTGTGCGTTTGTCACCCTGGAAAGGCGAAGCCTTGATAGGGTCCATGGATTCCAGCAAATCGCACTTGGAATAGATGACGAGGTCGGGCGTTAGATCCTTCGACTTCACTACGTTTCGCTCAGGATGACACAAGGTTGGTGAACTTGTCGAACAACCTCTTTCGTCTTTCGTCTTTCGTCTTTCGTCTAGTGAGTCAACCACCAAGATTTTCATGTCGGCTTCGGCGAGGATTTCGCGGCTTTTTTCCATGCTGAGTGCGTCGAGGGCGTCGGTCGCTTTGTCTGCTATGCCTGCGGTATCGACGAGGCGGATTTCGCCCCCGGCGAGGAACAAGCGGACTTCGACAAAATCGCGGGTTGTCCCCGGAATATTGCTCACGAGGATTCGGTCTTCGCCAAGGAGTGCGTTCACGAGGCTGGACTTGCCTGCGTTCGGTGCTCCATACAGAACCGCGAGCGGCAAGCGGCGTACGGCGGCATTTCCTTTGAAACTTTTCAAGATGGATTCCACGCTTTCGCGGATGGCTTCAATCTTTGCGCCCCAAGTCGCGTAATCCGGGTCGGCTTCTTCTTCGGCAAAATCGACATCAAGTTCGAGACGTGCCGAAATGTCCATGACCTGTTCCGTGAGCGTCTTGACCTTCTTGGATAGCGCGCCGCCCAGGAGACGGTGGGCGTTCCTGAGTTCCGCACGGTTCGCGCTATGGATTACATCCGCCACGGACTCGGCTTGCACCAAATCCATACGTCCATTTAAAAACGCACGACGAGTATATTCGCCGGGTTCCGCCAAACGCACTCCCTCAACGCTCTTGATGACCTGCAATAGTTCGCGGACGATAATCGGGTTTCCGTGAGGGTAAAGCTCCAGCACGTCTTCGCCCGTGTAAGAATTCGGGCCTTCAAAAAAGATGTACAGGAGGCTGTCGATGACTTGGGCCGTTTTTCGGTCGTTGCCCGCCATGGTGCGGAAGTCTCTCGCAGTAGCGAGCTTTGCTTCGCGGGCTTTCAAATTCTTGATTGAAGATTCTCCGAACAGTAGGCGAATTACTTCGCGCACCTTGGAACCGCTTACGCGGAGGGCCGCTACGGCACTTACGCCGGCTGGCGTCATCGGGGCAACAATCGTTTGGGAATCCATGCGGGTAAAGATAGCAAATAGGTATGAGGTGTGAGGGCGGGGCTCTGCCCCTTAGAGGTCGCTTCGCTTTGAGAATCTTCATTTTTGCGAGGCCGCTATAGGCGAAAGAGGGGGCCTAAAAAATGCTGAAAATGAAAAAATGCTCAAATTTACGTGAAAAAAACTCAAAAAATCAAAATAGTCACGTAAATTTTTAATGTTGTCTGTAAAATTCTCTTCCATTTCTCGGTTTTTGGGTGAATTTTTCTCAATTTTTGTCGAAACAGGGGCTTTTTCAGGGGCTGTTTCTCCCCAAAACGCACATTTTTTTTCAAAAAATGATTCATTTGTATGAAAATTTACGTGAGTAAATGCAAAAAACGACGTTTTGTCACGTAAAAATCATCAAAAAGTTGAAATCGAGAAAAAATAGTGCTTGTTTGGATAAATTAACGGCCTGCGGAGAGCTTCGATTTGTGGTTCGCTGCTCCACACCTATGGAGCTTTTCGCGCATTGTTCAATGTGCGGCTAATTACAGACAGAAAATAATAACATTGTTCTAAGTTGATGTTTTTCTAAATTCCTTAGAACTAACCACTATACACTGAGAAAAAATGAGCAAATTTAAAATTATCTCCCGTCCTATAGGCACTGTCGAATGCTACGTTTTGCAGCGTGACGACGGCGCTGAATTCGAAATTTTAAGCGGATACGGCGCTGGCCTCAACGCTTGGCGTGTGCCTGACGGCAACGGAAAACTCGCCGATTACCTTTTCGGCTACCGCGAAGGCGACGATATCTTCAAAATCGGACCAGATACGAACGCAGGTTGCCGACTTGCTCCTTTCCCGGGGCGCGTGGCTTATGCCAAGTTCAACTGGGGCGGCAAAGATTACCAACTCGTGAACAACGTGAGTTGGGCGCCGCACGCCCTCCACGGCTTTTTGCAGAACAAGGAATGGAAACTTCTCGGCTTCGAAAGCGACCGTGACGAATGCACTGCGACTTTCGGCATTGATTGGCCGGGCGCGTTTGCCGGGTTCCCGTTCCCCTTCCGTGCTGTGACGAAAATCACATTCGCGGGCGAAAGCTACAGCGTCGAATCGACCGTCACGAACATCGGCACGAATGACATGCCTTTTTCCGAAGGTTGGCATCCCTACTACACGTTGGGCGAAAAAATCGACAATCTCACTTTGACGCTCCCCGAAACGAACCTTGCGATTCTCGACAAGGCAGACATCCCGACGGGCGAATTTAAGGCGGATACGCGCTTTGTTGGCGGTCGCCTCATCAACGATGAATTCATCAACGATTGTTTCTGCCTGAACCAAGGCGAGTCGTCTCTCGTCTTTAAAAATGCGGATAATTTTGAGAACATTTTGGCTATCGCGGAACTCCAAAGCGACTCGCAAAAACTCCTCATTTGGCAGACGGCTGGTAAAGAACAGTATAACGCCATCCAAATTTATACACCGCCTAACCGCATGAGCATCGCCATTGAGCCAATGACCGCTGAACCCGATACTTTAAACCATCACCGCGATTTGATCGTCATCAAGCCGGGCGAATCTAAAACATTCTATTTCGGTGCGGTCGTTCGCAAAAACGTGTAAATTCGATTAAAAATCACCCTTAAACATATTTTTTTCTTTTTGAGCAAAAATGCGTTGCATTTTTGCTTTTTCTAATATATTTTTGAGAACATAGATTAAGGAGTGAATATGGGATTCAAAAAGGTTTTCTTAGCATGTGGACTATTTGCTGCATGCTCTGTCTTTGCCGCTCAATACGAAGCCGAAGACGCAACACTTTCGGGCGATGCCGCTTTGGGCGCAAGTACCGCGGCTTCCGGCGGCAAGTACGTCAAAATGAATGGCGGAAACATCACGTTCAATAAGGTTGCCATCGAAAAAACGGGCAAATACACCGTCGTCATCCATTACATGAACAATTACGGTGGTTCCAAAATCAACAATGTCGAAGTCGGCGGAGCCTCTTCCGCAGTCACTTTTGACGTGACCGACAAGGGCAAGTTCGTCGATGTCGAAACTGTCCTCAACTTCGCTGCTGGTGAGAACACGGTCGCCATTACCAATAGCTGGGGTTGGATCGATGTCGATTACATCGAAATCAAGGGGTACGAAGCAAAATCGTTCAACCTTTGCAACGCCCCCGTGACCAAGAACGCCACTCCTTCCGCCGTCAAACTCTATAACTTCCTCGTCAACAACTTCGGCAAAAAGACCATCTCCGGCGTGATGACCGGCAGCATGGATGGTTATGCTCTGGGCGATTTCTCCAAGCACGAAGATGTGCAAGCCGTGTTCAAGGCTGGCGGCAAGTATCCGGCACTCATCGGGAGCGACCTCATGAACGCCACCGGCGCTAATAAAAACGAAGATTGGTTCAAGGAATACACCGCAAAAGTCATTGATATTGCAAAAACAACTTGGAAAAAAGGCGGCATTCCCGCAATTACTTGGCACTGGAGACCCGGCGAAGAAGAAGAATTTTACGTGAAGGGCGAACGCGAGAAATATACCGAATTCGATTTTACCGAAGCATTCGTGACTGGAACCACCAATTGGGATACCGTTTCTACCGCATACAAAGCACTCGTCGGAGACATCGATACGGTCTCGAAAATTTTCCTCGACATGCAAAAAGAAGGCGTCGCGGCCATCTTCCGTCCGCTTCACGAATCTGGCGGAAAGTGGTTCTGGTGGAGCGCGCATACCGGCAAGCAGTTCGCAGCACTCTACCAGTTGCTTTATGAACGCATGGTGTTCAAAAACGGCGTGAACAACCTCATTTGGGACTTCAACCCGAAAGACGCTGCCACAATGTCTTGGACTCCAGGCGAAACCTACTATGACGTTTTGAGCGTTGACATTTACAACAAGGCAAACGACCATCAGAGCAATAGTGCCGCTTTCATCGACCTTGCTAACAAGGGTGGAACGAACAAACTCATTTCCCTCAGCGAAAACGGCCCGATTCCTGATGTCGAAAAGATGTACGAAGACGGTGCAACTTGGAGCTGGTGGATGCCGTGGTACGATTCTTGGGGCGCAGGATATGTGAGCCAAACCGCAGCAAGTGTTTGGCAGAAGAACCTCGCCGATGAACGTATCATTACGCTTGACAAAATGCCTGGCTGGGACAATTACAATGAACCCGCCGCAGCTACGAACGCATGCCCGACATCGACTGAAAATGCCAAATTCGGAGCAGACACCGCAAAGGCGAATCCGGACAATGTTGACCTTCTCATGGGCGTGACGTTCAAGGCGTTCAACGACAGCGGAGCCAACATCGAATACAAGAAGGTTCCTGATTTGACGGGGGCTAAGAGCATTGCCGTGACCATCGAAAATAAAGGTTCTGGTGGAGTCAATGACGGTATTTGGGTCGGTCTAGCTTTTGTTCGTAACGGCTCCAAGGATTCGTTATGGACGTGGGAACAGTCCGCATCTGATGGCTGCTGGCTCAATGACGGTGCGAAAATGACTTGCGAATTTAATATCGAGACTTACACGGATGCAGGCGGCAACGAAAAGCCGATGGATTTAGACAACATCTTCTCCGTTACGTTGATAGTAGGCGGTGCTGCCGGATTCAACGGCTTGGTGCTCTTCGACAACATGGTTACGGACAACGGAATCGTCATCAATGGGTTCAACAAGAAAACGGAACTCTTTACCGCCGCTGACCAGAGCAAGGCTCACGTTTCGGGTATCGACCTTTACAACAAAGATGGTTCGCCGATTTCTGCAGCAATCAAGCCGGTTGCCATCGCAAAGAACGCCGGACTCCGTGTGAGTGGCTCGAACGTCGCTTTTACCGCGAACAAGACCGGTTTTGTAAGCGTTGACATCTTTAATATGAACGGCAAGCGCGTATCGACGCTCTATCGCGGCAATCTCAGTGCAGGCGAACATTCGTTCAGCCTCCAAAATATCGCCAAGGGACAATACGTCATTCGCGTGAAAGGTGCAGAAATTGCAGCATCAAAGCTAGTTCACGTCAAGTAGATTGTAACACACAAAAAGCTGAATACGATTCCCGGCTCGGAAGAGTCGGGAATTTCCGTACAATAGGAATGTTGAAAAATCAAGTATATGGAAGCTACAGAGCTTTGACTTCCTCTTCGGTGAGGCCTGTATCTTCAACGATTTCTTCGATGGGTCTGTTCCTTGCTTTCAGTTTCTTGGCAATTTCACGAGTTTTATCAGATACGCTTTTGGAAACATTCTTGGCGATTTCCTCGTTGATTTCGGTCGCGAATTCCTTAAAGAAACCCTTTTTCAGGACATTGTGATCCCATCTTTCGTGATACATCTTCTGATAAGCCTCGAATTCTTTCTTACTGAATTTAGATACTTTCGCACTCTCCGTCAACTGTTTGAATTTTTTGTCCGAAAGCTCCGGCGGCAACTCACGTAATCGGCTCAGATAACGGAAAAAGAACAACCACTTGCTCAAGCTGTCCTTGCCAATAAAAAACGGCACTTTTGCAAGCTCGATGATAGTGTAATTGTAGGAGTCCACAATCTGTTCGCCGGTATCCAAATCCAGCGTCGTCGCACGGTGAACAATCCGCTCGTCGTTTTCAAAAATACGATACCGAGCGAGAGCAATGACGTATGTCGGTTTTACGTCATAATCCCAATCACCGGGTTCCGCTTGATTCGCAACTAGCTCACTGGCATAATAGGCAATTCGTTTCAAGAAATTCTCCATTTCGCGAATTTGAACCTCAATTTCAATGAGATTCCCGGCGTCATCTTCGCAGTGCAAGTCAAAAATTGCCGTACGAGAGGCCTTGCTACCACTCAGATTTTTCGCCACGTTGCGAGTCTTCACGTTCACAATTGTCCGCTTGAGTTGCGGAGCCAAGAGGTCGTTCAACAGGTTTATGAGGTTTTCGCGACTGATGGGCTTATCTGGGTCGAAAGCCTTCTTGAACGCGAGATCAATCAGCAAATTAGCATACGGGCTTTGTTCGCCCGGCTTTACAAGATAGTCCTCAAGGGACTTATTAGAGATTGCATTTTTATTTGTCATGCTAGACTACTAGCAAAATCCGTGCCAACGCGAAAAATGACGATTTTGAGCGAAAAACGGCAATTTTGAAAATAAAAAAAAGTGATTAATCGATTAAATCAGTGATTAATCACTTTTTGGACAAGGTTAAGATACGTATGATTTGTTACAAATTAATGCACCCGCGAGGGGTGCGATTTGCAGGACCGGCAATGAACCAAGGCACGTTAGTTTCAATTCACGCACCCGCGAGGGGTGCGATGCCCACGGAACGTATCGTCGCATTCCTCTCGGCAGTTTCAATTCACGCACCCGCGAGGGGTGCGATTCTCCCGATTCTCCTTTCGATTACGGTAGTATGTTTCAATTCACGCACCCGCGAGGGGTGCGATGCCCGGACACCGTCAAGGTTCCCGGCTTCCATGTTTCAATTCACGCACCCGCGAGGGGTGCGATGACGATGATGCGCCAGTTCCCGTTCTTGCTTGGTTTCAATTCACGCACCCGCGAGGGGTGCGATAACTGGGAAAAAATCTGTAATGGGTAAAAGATGTTTCAATTCACGCACCCGCGAGGGGTGCGATTGGAGTAATCATACGCCAGAATGTCAAGATTGTGTTTCAATTCACGCACCCGCGAGGGGTGCGATCGCTTCGCCCGGACTTCTTTTGATTTCCTTCCGGTTTCAATTCACGCACCCGCGAAGGGTGCGATGCTCTTGAAGCCTTGAATTTATTTCATTACTGGTTTCAATTCACGCACCCGCGAAGGGTGCGATAAACGAAAAACCCAAAGATTTACTTTGAGTGTGGTTTCAATTCACGCACCCGCGAAGGGTGCGATTTTTGCCGCTACCGACTCCATCACCACACAGATGTTTCAATTCACGCACCCGCGAAGGGTGCGATCACTAGAGGGCAAAACACACAAAGGGAATAGCGTTTCAATTCACGCACCCGCGAAGGGTGCGATAATGCAGTAGCAAGCAGGCACCCGACAACCACGTTTCAATTCACGCACCCGCGAAGGGTGCGATATCCGCAAAAAATACAAAATTGGATATGGCAAAGTTTCAATTCACGCACCCGCGAAGGGTGCGATTACATATCGCCTTTTTCTTTTTTAACGGCATTGGTTTCAATTCACGCACCCGCGAAGGGTGCGATGAAGCAGCCAGCGCAGTTTGAGCGGCAGACAAAGTTTCAATTCACGCACCCGCGAAGGGTGCGATTGGACAGTACCCACAATATGCAGAAGATGACGGTTTCAATTCACGCACCCGCGAAGGGTGCGATCAATGATAAAACGATTCTTTACGTGGTTGTGGGTTTCAATTCACGCACCCGCGAAGGGTGCGATGCCGATACACAACTAGTAATTGGGAACAAACAGTTTCAATTCACGCACCCGCGAAGGGTGCGATGACTGTAGAAACTGCCATTGTAGTAGCCCGCAGGTTTCAATTCACGCACCCGCGAAGGGTGCGATGATGTTTTGACACTTAAAGTAATGGGAAGTTCGGTTTCAATTCACGCACCCGCGAAGGGTGCGATGATGAAAATATAGGTTCGTCATTATTCGAGCTAGTTTCAATTCACGCACCCGCGAAGGGTGCGATTGGCTTATGATGTGGATGATTATAATAAGAATGGTTTCAATTCACGCACCCGCGAAGGGTGCGATAACAATCGATAAGACCGTTTTCAAAATTGTTGGTTTCAATTCACGCACCCGCGAAGGGTGCGATTTTCGCTTGTAAGTCGTCACGATGCGGCTTGTGTTTCAATTCACGCACCCGCGAAGGGTGCGATTTCAAGTCCTTGCAAACGTATTTAGCGGTATAGGTTTCAATTCACGCACCCGCGAAGGGTGCGATTTGCATAAAGCATTTTGATCTCTAGTTCCACAAGTTTCAATTCACGCACCCGCGAAGGGTGCGATTTTTGGCACATGTTAAAACGGTAAAGTCCGAAAGTTTCAATTCACGCACCCGCGAAGGGTGCGATTAATGTTTAGCGTGGGGAGCGAAATTTTTTCAGTTTCAATTCACGCACCCGCGAAGGGTGCGATGTTTTATTTTTTGGGTTTTATTCCCATTACTTGTTTCAATTCACGCACCCGCGAAGGGTGCGATATATTTTTAATTCAATGCCATATTGACGCCACGTTTCAATTCACGCACCCGCGAAGGGTGCGATCTCAATGGTCAATGTTGCATAAAGTAGATATATGTTTCAATTCACGCACCCGCGAAGGGTGCGATAAGAACGTGACCGTAGTTACGAAGGGCAAGAAGTTTCAATTCACGCACCCGCGAAGGGTGCGATGCAAGGCCTTCGGCGACAAGATGGACCTCAAGGTTTCAATTCACGCACCCGCGAAGGGTGCGATAGGATGTGCAATTTCGGGGCGTACCTGCGCATGTTTCAATTCACGCACCCGCGAAGGGTGCGATATCCGGCACATCATGCCGCAAATTAGCATCAAGTTTCAATTCACGCACCCGCGAAGGGTGCGATCGAAGGGGAAGACGGTACGCGCCTGCCTACAGGTTTCAATTCACGCACCCGCGAAGGGTGCGATGACGAGTTCGACGGCTTCGAGCGCAAGTACGGGTTTCAATTCACGCACCCGCGAAGGGTGCGATTCGTGCCGGTTATGAGTGGTGCAGGGTGTTTGCGTTTCAATTCACGCACCCGCGAAGGGTGCGATTTGTTTGTCCATTGATTACCCCCGCTATTTCGCGTTTCAATTCACGCACCCGCGAAGGGTGCGATCTCCCGCGCCGAAGACGCAGGCAACAGACGCGGGTTTCAATTCACGCACCCGCGAAGGGTGCGATAAGACGGACGAAGGCAAGATTCAGCAGCTAAAGTTTCAATTCACGCACCCGCGAAGGGTGCGATTTGTCGGCTTTATCGGAATTTAGAGCAGTCTCAGTTTCAATTCACGCACCCGCGAAGGGTGCGATAAGCGTAAAAATATAACCGGGATCGTCAGCATTGTTTCAATTCACGCACCCGCGAAGGGTGCGATCTTGGGAACGCTATACTCAATGCAAATTACAGGTTTCAATTCACGCACCCGCGAAGGGTGCGATCTTGATCATAGCCATTGTAAAGTACGCTGGTAGTTTCAATTCACGCACCCGCGAAGGGTGCGATGTCGAAAAGATGGAGGCGCACATCGAATATTTGTTTCAATTCACGCACCCGCGAAGGGTGCGATCAAGAGGTAAAAAGATGAAAAAATCAAGCTATGTTTCAATTCACGCACCCGCGAAGGGTGCGATGTTCGTCTGTGCAAGGCCCGTGGCGCTCTGCCCGTTTCAATTCACGCACCCGCGAAGGGTGCGATTAAATTATTTTATTTGTTGTTTTCTATACAAATGTTTCAATTCACGCACCCGCGAAGGGTGCGATTCATTCTTACAGTTTGGAGTCTGAGGAAATGATGTTTCAATTCACGCACCCGCGAAGGGTGCGATTTTTGTCAAATTTAAGCATTAAAATGCTTACTGTTTCAATTCACGCACCCGCGAAGGGTGCGATCAATTTGCCGAAATTCAAAAAGCGAATCTTGAGTTTCAATTCACGCACCCGCGAAGGGTGCGATTTGCGGTCGTGATTTCGAGCGCAGAACAAACAAGTTTCAATTCACGCACCCGCGAAGGGTGCGATACGGGACGCGCAGTCTTCTACCGCAAGGCGAAGTTTCAATTCACGCACCCGCGAAGGGTGCGATCTTCTGGCTATACATCAAGGTCAAGGATACGGAGTTTCAATTCACGCACCCGCGAAGGGTGCGATCATCGTGAGGCAGTGGCGGTTCACCATGCGCGTGTTTCAATTCACGCACCCGCGAAGGGTGCGATATGGTCTTGATGCCCACGCTCTTCGGGGTGAGGTTTCAATTCACGCACCCGCGAAGGGTGCGATTACTAACGACAACGAATTCTATATAAAGTTGGCCGTTTCAATTCACGCACCCGCGAAGGGTGCGATGCGCATTCCGCTTTGGCTGCTGCTCAGATTGAGTTTCAATTCACGCACCCGCGAAGGGTGCGATAAGGAAACAGTACCTGCAATAGCACTCAGCCGGTTTCAATTCACGCACCCGCGAAGGGTGCGATGCTTTGTTTAATATCAATTTAAAAGATTACTGGTTTCAATTCACGCACCCGCGAAGGGTGCGATAACATCTGTAAATTACTCATGGCGTCAATATGGTTTCAATTCACGCACCCGCGAAGGGTGCGATGAAATCGAAATCGAAGGCGAAATTTACGTCAAGTTTCAATTCACGCACCCGCGAAGGGTGCGATTCACCATGCGCGTGAACTTCGCGGACGAGATTGTTTCAATTCACGCACCCGCGAAGGGTGCGATTCACCATGCGCGTGAACTTCGCGGACGAGATTGTTTCAATTCACGCACCCGCGAAGGGTGCGATTTGTAGGCAACTGCTGAGAGCGCGCACCATAACGTTTCAATTCACGCACCCGCGAAGGGTGCGATGGCGACGGCGACGGCTCCGGCGACGGCTAAAAGTTTCAATTCACGCACCCGCGAAGGGTGCGATTTATGACTCCTATCAATTTCAAGGTCGGCGATGTTTCAATTCACGCACCCGCGAAGGGTGCGATTGTACAACATCAATTCTGGAGAAATGCGATGAAGTTTCAATTCACGCACCCGCGAAGGGTGCGATTCCTCAAGGACAATTTTTACGCCATAGCCAATGTTTCAATTCACGCACCCGCGAAGGGTGCGATGTAACAAAGCCGCCTTGATGGTGGAGAACAATGTTTCAATTCACGCACCCGCGAAGGGTGCGATTATTCTAAAGGAGAGTTTGTATAATGGACAACGTTTCAATTCACGCACCCGCGAAGGGTGCGATTGTCGGCGGCGAACCACCGATGCTTTTAATGGAGTTTCAATTCACGCACCCGCGAAGGGTGCGATTTCCAGCTACCGTTCGATACTCCGTCAAAGAAGTTTCAATTCACGCACCCGCGAAGGGTGCGATAAGACATGCTTAATTCGATGACTCCGCACGACAGTTTCAATTCACGCACCCGCGAAGGGTGCGATGCAGGCCGCCTAACATTGCTGGAGGTAGCGTATGTTTCAATTCACGCACCCGCGAAGGGTGCGATCCTCGCCAAGGTAGCGGAACACACCGGCGCAGGTTTCAATTCACGCACCCGCGAAGGGTGCGATACCGACTTCAACGGCGACCCGACAATTTCCAAGGTTTCAATTCACGCACCCGCGAAGGGTGCGATATAGATGGTATCAAGGACTGCACGACGGCCTTGTTTCAATTCACGCACCCGCGAAGGGTGCGATCGTTTACCTATAAAAATTCGGATAATGAGGATGTTTCAATTCACGCACCCGCGAAGGGTGCGATTCCTTAACGGGGAAGGTGATGCAGCCATGATGGTTTCAATTCACGCACCCGCGAAGGGTGCGATCTGTTTTGGATAAAATCAAAACAAACTTGATTGTTTCAATTCACGCACCCGCGAAGGGTGCGATTAGCCGAGTCGAACACAATAGACTTGCCGCTTGTTTCAATTCACGCACCCGCGAAGGGTGCGATTCGTGATGGGTCGCGACAAGTCCATAGAGCTTGTTTCAATTCACGCACCCGCGAAGGGTGCGATGTGCCGCCATACTTCGCTGACTCTATCTTGCACGTTTCAATTCACGCACCCGCGAAGGGTGCGATAAAAGACTGCTGCAGAGGTCCAAGTTCTATATGTTTCAATTCACGCACCCGCGAAGGGTGCGATTCTCGAATTGCGCGAGTACCATTATTAACTAAGTTTCAATTCACGCACCCGCGAAGGGTGCGATACCATAATTTTTATTTAGATTGTCCGAAATAGTTTCAATTCACGCACCCGCGAAGGGTGCGATCGTAGAAGCATCCGACAGCCCACTTGTCATTAGTTTCAATTCACGCACCCGCGAAGGGTGCGATTTCGACTTCGCGAGGCCGTACATGGTTTTCTTGTTTCAATTCACGCACCCGCGAAGGGTGCGATTTTAACCTCCTAAGCTGCCTTGTAGGATTCAAAGTTTCAATTCACGCACCCGCGAAGGGTGCGATGCGTCTCTTTCGAGTCCTGAACCGCGATTAAAGTTTCAATTCACGCACCCGCGAAGGGTGCGATGTTTTCGAGGCTAACCTGCACATAGCCATAGCGGTTTCAATTCACGCACCCGCGAAGGGTGCGATAACAAGGTACGCCACACGGCGATGGTGTTCTAGGTTTCAATTCACGCACCCGCGAAGGGTGCGATTTCCGTCGGTCTCTTCGTCGTCGGTGCTCTCAGGTTTCAATTCACGCACCCGCGAAGGGTGCGATACTTGGGAACGCTATACTCAATGCAAATTACTGGTTTCAATTCACGCACCCGCGAAGGGTGCGATGTGTCTTGCTGTTCCCAGTCGTCGCAAGTCAGAGTTTCAATTCACGCACCCGCGAAGGGTGCGATGCCATGAGTAATTAACAGACGTTGCTCCATCCTGTTTCAATTCACGCACCCGCGAAGGGTGCGATGCATTCGGGCAATATTATTTAAATCTTTATAATGTTTCAATTCACGCACCCGCGAAGGGTGCGATCATTTCCCGCACTCGGCACCCGCAGGAATATTTGTTTCAATTCACGCACCCGCGAAGGGTGCGATCTGTGCAAAACGTGCTACAACGGGTTTAGGCAGTTTCAATTCACGCACCCGCGAAGGGTGCGATTAAAATTTTGTCATGTTCTTATTTTTCCACTTGTTTCAATTCACGCACCCGCGAAGGGTGCGATAAACAGACATTTGCAACGGTGCAGAATGAGCCGTTTCAATTCACGCACCCGCGAAGGGTGCGATCAGTCTGTTGTTCATCTTACTTTCCCTATTGGGTTTCAATTCACGCACCCGCGAAGGGTGCGATCAGTTAAACGTTTTATTTTATTATACTTTTGAGTTTCAATTCACGCACCCGCGAAGGGTGCGATTGCATGCATCTCGCTGTCCTTGACGGTGATGTTGTTTCAATTCACGCACCCGCGAAGGGTGCGATATCGTAGCCGCCTTCAGCGCTACCGACGCGTCGTTTCAATTCACGCACCCGCGAAGGGTGCGATGACTACACGCTGAACTACATCGACGATGACGAGTTTCAATTCACGCACCCGCGAAGGGTGCGATACACGCAGAGCCGCATCTACAAGCTGCTCGGAGTTTCAATTCACGCACCCGCGAAGGGTGCGATAACGGGATGGGGTACGCATCGAAGTACATCAAGTTTCAATTCACGCACCCGCGAAGGGTGCGATGTCAAGGACCCGAGAAGGCTTTCCCGAATGATGTTTCAATTCACGCACCCGCGAAGGGTGCGATGGCTGGACAGCAACCACGACATAACGCTTTCTGGTTTCAATTCACGCACCCGCGAAGGGTGCGATATTTTCTCGGATATTGAAGCTTTGGAGGGTTTTGTTTCAATTCACGCACCCGCGAAGGGTGCGATTTCTGTCTGTTTTGTCAAGCCACGCAAAGCTCGTTTCAATTCACGCACCCGCGAAGGGTGCGATGGCCGCCGGTCATATCATGGACAGCACAAAAGGTTTCAATTCACGCACCCGCGAAGGGTGCGATTACCTTGATGTCGCTACTGCGATCATCAGGCAGTTTCAATTCACGCACCCGCGAAGGGTGCGATTCAGATAGTCGCGGATTTCGGCCAACTTTATATAGTTTCAATTCACGCACCCGCGAAGGGTGCGATAAATTATTGCTGAAAACACCAAAGAGACTATCGTTTCAATTCACGCACCCGCGAAGGGTGCGATAGGGCTTTAAAAGAACCTCATAAAATAAGGTCTTCCAAAGGCAATTTCGCTAACGTCCATAAACGAAAGATAAAATTGCATTACAAAATATACGAATTGTCAAAATTCTTTTGAAAATCGCGTTTTCAAAAATCGCTAACATCTTAGGGATTTTGGTGGAGCTATAGGTTAGCGATGAACTAAATCACCAATAAATCATGCATATCTGGAGGAGCGTGCGCTCCTATATGTTCTATCTTACGCTCCCAGTTTGAACCAAGATAGTATATTCTTAGACTGTCTTGGCTCTCGTCTATTATTTTGATAAGCTCATTTTTCAACACACTCCATTGAGCAGGATCAACCTCGCATTCAAATACTGATTTTTGAGCTCGGTTTCCAAAATTTTTGCAAGCTTTGGCAACCTGATTTAACCTTCGCCTTCCAGCAGCTGTACTTGTCGATACATCATATGTGACTAAAACTAGCATATCACCTCCACAAAAAAGCCGGATAATATTCTATTTCGCCACGAACGTGTTTCGCCAACAATCTAGCCTGTTCGGTATATATCAATCCTGTCGGCATACTTTCTTCTAAAAGAGGATGAATGATTTCTTCTTGCTTTCTTTTTTGCCATGCAGACAATAAAATTTTTCGCGTTTCAGCCTCCATTTCCACTTCGCCATTCGGCAATACCTTGAAATTTTTGGAAGACACTTTTTTCAAGTTGATTAGACTCAAAACAAGTCTGTCAGCAATGGGAGCTCTAAATTCTTCCATTATATCTAAAGCGAGACTCGGCCTTCCAGGTCTATCAACATGCAAGAAGCCAACATACGGATCTAAGCCTACACATTCTAACGCTGAACGAATATCCAATGCAAGTATTGAATACGCATAAGATAACATGGCGTTGATTCTATCCATCGGGGGTCTTCGATTTCTTGATGTGAACTGAAAATCAGGATCTTTATTCAATATGAGATGGTTAAAAACCTTGAAATAATTATCGGCAGCATTTCCTTCAACACCTCTTAATTCTCCAGCATCAACAACTCTTTTGATATTGCCGACACATTCTTCCATAACAGCTATAGACTGCTTTATTTCTGCTTCACCAGAACAATCATTATGGTTTCTTAAGTGTCTCAATAAAACATTGCGTTGATTTTGAATTTTTGCCGCTACGCAACATTTTGCTATAGCCAAAGATTGTTCAGGATTGTCTGAGATTCGATATTGCGACCGTCTGAGCAATACATTTCCATGAACAGGTCCTTGCATTCTTGCAAGAAATTTTCCCCTTCCATCCACATAAGTTATCGTAACACCATTTGATGCACAATATTCTGTTAAGCTCGGCGATACTCCAATTCCATAACCAAAGCAAACGATTTCACCAATTTGATGAATTGGAAACTGGGCAACCTTGGAATGGTCTTTATGAATGGTGATAGCCTCTCCATCCTTGTGGACCCATGCTCCTTCCATGGTAACATACAATGTATTTCGAATCATTTTCATCCGAACAACTCCTGAAAATAATCGTTTAGTTTCTTTTGGTTACCTATATTAGGCTGGCAAAAACCAATTAAAGAACACGCTTTGCAATTATGATTTGGTTCAACTTCGGGTAAAAGCCCGCTTTCGATTAAACTGTGAGCCACCCTTGTCAGCTCAATAGTTCTAGTCCTGATTTCATCGTCAAATTCAAACTCAGTGCGACGACGCAATTCACAATAAAAAATTGATCCCTCATGGACTTTTAACCCCGTCATTTCTTCAAGACACAAAGCTTGAGCACATAATTGAATTACATCAGCATCGTGATCTTTGGGTTTTCCATGCTTAAATTCTACAGGGCGTAACCGCCAATTGCCACTCAATTTAATCCATGGAATATCAACAGATGGTCCGTCTGTTTTCTCGACTTCCAAAACATCCATTCTTCCATACAAGCCGAGTTCCATATTCCTGATATGCAACCCAGAAAATTGCTTTACACCTTTGCGAAATTCTTGATAACCAGAATCAACGCGTTCGTGTGCAATTTTTCCTTGAGCAGTCAAATAATTTTCGGCCCATTCTTGATTTAAATGAATGAGTCCCCATTGACGCTTACAAAACGCCAAATGCTGCAAGCCAGAGATGGCAATACAATCTTCATCAGAATATGGCATAAGGAAACCTACGAAAATGGGAGAAGGATGGAGCCTTCTCCCATTAATTAAAGAATAGAGTGATTATCCAACTTTGCGGATGAGGGAGACCCCCTGCGGCATTGATTCGTCGATGGATACTGCGTAATCACCGAAAGAACGTGCCGGAGCAGAAGTGTCTTTCCTTTCAACCTTTATCTTGTCGAATAATTCATGGGCTGGAGCATTGCCAAGAGCCGTCGAATGTTCAAAGACATAAAGTCCACGGACATTCATTTCGCCACGAGCAGCAGAATGATCTTCCCAGAACATTTTTTCAAGGGCTTCCCAAAGAATATTGAGGTCATCATTGGTAAATCCCGTTTGTGCGGCAAGATGAGCGGAGATGAAACCATGTGCACGATACAAACCGTAAGGGACAGTGAATTTACGACCCATTGTTCTGTTATCACCCTTTTGTTTTTCTGCTTCGGCTTCAGTGGCTACAGCCATACGAGTAATACTGTGTTCAGAAGAAACGATAGGATCGATAGAACGAGCAAATGTCATTTGAACAGGTCCGCGAACCTGACCAGCATTTTTTCCAGTACTCATAACAGCACCAAAAGTACGAATGTCGAAATACTTGGCACACATAAATTTGCGAGCGGCTTCCGTCTTGTCAGCATCTTTCTTTTCCGCTTTTACGGCTTCACTATCGTGAGCTTCATCAATGGCGTTATTCAGAATTGCCTTTTCTTTAACAAAAATGTCGTAACCTTGTTCGCCTTGTTTCGAAAGCTGAATAAAATTACGAACTTTACGTTTCAAGCAAACATCCGTAACCAAGCCATTGCCAGTTTCAGCATCAAGACGAGGCAAATTGCCTGCATCTGGATCGCCATTGGGATTGCCATCCTTCACATCAATGAGAAGGACAAAGTCATAACGCTTTGTGATAATATTTTCTTGTGCCATAATTGACTCCTATTTTACTTTTCTTCTTTTGATTTAAAAAGGTCTTGACGCTGATGATAATAACCAATAGCAAAGCGGGCTTGATCATCAAGGTTCAAATGAGCGGGAATTCCTTCGGCAGGGATGCCGTCCGTGATTTCACCAATAAGTTTTTCGAAATTTGTTTTACGTCCTGGATTACTCAGTTTTGCAAGGTGGAAATTTTTCAGTTTGAACAATTGAGGGAATACAGTACATGGAGTTGAAGATGCCGCCCCATAATAGCGATCCTTAATTGTAGAATTCAGATTACCACCTTGTGCTTCTTCTTGCAGTTTTTCCAAAGTTGCAAAAAGTCTGCCTAACCGGTAACCGATATTTTGGTTTGTTGTATCAAGTGACATGGTTATCTCCTTGTCTGTAGTTTTATAAATTCTTTGCTTGCGATTTAAGAAAGCCTTTAATAAGGCAATTCTCATTCGTTCATTAGATGGATAGGCTTCAAAATCTGTACGAATTCTGCGAAGACATAATTGCAGAAGCATTTGCGGATAAGGCAATCCTTGCAAAATGGCCTTAGTCATATCGCCACAAAGATTTGGAGGCAAATCATCAAGTTTTCTAACCAAAGAAGCCAACATCGCCATCAAAGCACATTGCCCCTTGTCTTTGGCTGGCTTTATAATTTCAACATCATCAAAGTGCTGCTTCAGCTTGTTGGAAATGTCATCAATAGTACCAATTTGCCAATAGCGAATCG
>Ga0265300_10000384_pt1 | contig 45185 bp, 30 predicted proteins | sample AusTroGonzalo_MG_FD_193482 | JGI IMG/M metagenome (GOLD analysis project Ga0265300, IMG submission 193482) | Bovine rumen microbial communities from tropical cattle in Woodstock, Queensland, Australia - Gonzalo_03 | ecosystem: Host-associated > Mammals > Digestive system > Stomach > Rumen ... | reverse complement strand
GAGACGTTAAGAGGTTCTTCATGAAAATCAATCAGTTTGTATTCAATCCGTTCGGCGTCAACGCTTACGTCTTGAGTAACAGCAATGGCGAAACGATCTTGATCGATCCCAGTGCAAGCAATGCCCGTGAACAAGTCGCACTTTCTGAATACATCAAGTCGGAGAACCTTAAAGTCTGCCGTAATTTAAACACGCACTTGCATCTCGATCATGTGCTCGGAAACGCCTTTATCGAACGCACATACGGCATCAAGGCCGAAGCGCACAAAGACGACGAATTTCTGCTAGGCTTGCAGAATGAACAAGCTCAAATGTTCGGCCTCCCCTGCAACGAAACCGCCCCCGCTCTTGGCAACAACCTTGACGAAGGCGACATCGTCGAAATCGCAGAAATCAAATTGCAGGTCATCCATGTTGCAGGCCACTCCCCCGGCGGACTCGCCTTCTACTGCGCAAACCCCGGCGAAGTGAACGGACAAAAGGCACCACCGCTCCTGTTCCCTGGCGATATTTTATTCGCAGGCAGCCGCGGACGCAGCGACCTCTTTGGCGGTGACGAATTCGCCCTTGTTAGCGGCATCAAAAGCAAGTTGCTCACTCTCCCCAGCGAAACCATCGTATTCCCGGGACACGGTCCTTACACTACAATCGGTGACGAAAAAAGATGGTATTAACTAGAATCAGCTGGATTGACGAATTCAAGGGATTCGTCCTTTTGCTCGTTTGTCTTTTTCACATCGAGCAGAATTTTCCGGATGCACATCTCGGAATGTGGCATTTGAGCGCACTCCGCATGTCGGCATTTTTCTTTATTTCGGGATTCCTTTTCAGCACAAAAAGATTCGGTGATTTCAAGAGCTACTTTGTCCATAAGACAAAGGTTCTGTTAAACCCCTACCTTTTTCTTTCATTCCTGTTTTTCGCCATTGACCCGATTGTCTACAACTTTGCGTTGTATCCGAAATCGCCAACGATGACGGTCGTGAACACCATCCCCGATATCAACAGCACTTGGCAATACATCTACTGGAATTTCGCCAAAATATTCATTGCCGGAAAGTCTTCCGTTGGCGCGGGCCCGCTATGGTTCGTGTTTACGCTTTATTCCGTCAGCCTGCTATTCTACTTGCTTCATGAAAAGTCCAAGAAGCAAGTCAACCCCAAGCTGTTTATGGGCGTCATGGCAATAGAGGGGCTCCTTTGCGGTTGGCTATTGAACAAGAATCACTTTCACTTGCCGCTGGGCATCGAACGCGACCTTACGATTCTATTCTTCTTCGGGTGCGGTTGGCTCTGCAAGGAACCCATCAAAAAAATCCACAGCGCCATTTCTGCAAATGATGCACACGCCACGAAAAACACAGCAATCGTCGCAGCCGTCGGAATCATCTGCTTTGTCGCTTATGCATTTCTGGAATCGCCGAGTCCGAATTTCAGCATCATGAATAACGACTTGGGCAAGAGCCTCCCCCAGTTTGTCGCAAGTTCCATCACAGGCATAGTCGGCCTCATCGCGACATTCCTTTTGGCAAGCAAACTCCCAGACATTGCCCCCATCCGCATTACCAAGGGCATCTTGCGAAACATCTCCCGCAACGCACTTGTGATTCTCGCCGTTCACTGGTGGATAGTCCTCATTTTGCGACTCTTTTTCAGACCGCAAATCAACCAGCCGGGAATCGCCTACATCGCCATCCCGATTGTCGCATTGGGCACTATCGCCGCCATTCCGCTTTTCCGCTGTCGCCTCTACAAGCTCCTCGGCAAAGAACGCATTACCGTAAAGGAAAGCCTCTGCATTAGGGAATAACGCAAAGGCTTAATCGTGAACTAGGAGTTTGTATTATGGTTTCTAGGATTTCATAGACACTAGGCATTGCCCGGTTCGGACTTCAGAAGATTCCTTCACAAAGATCTGAGATACAACGCCACTGCATGTTGCAATCACAGGAATTTCGGTCTTCATGCTTTCAATGATCGCGAGCGTATCGCCTTCTTTTACCGATGTTCCAGGCTTTGCAATAATCAACTTCCAAAGAGAACCAGCCACAGGACTATAAACGCCTTCTTCACCTTCGGCAAGCGTAATTTCGGCTTCTGGAGCGGACTCCGCGCTGTGGCTTTCAAAAGTGAACTGGCCATTTGCAATCCAGCGTTCCTTTTCTTCTTCGAATGCTTTAGTACGCTTTTCTTCGAATGCAGAAATAGAATCGGCATTATCCTTCAAGAACTTTTCGTATTCCTCAATGTCGAAGGAACTATTCTCTACCGTGACATGGAACTTACCAGCGACAAAGTCCTTTCGCATTTGCAAAAGCGTATCGGCATCCACTTCGTAATAACGAATTTGGTCAAAGAACCGCAACAGATACGGCAACGGGAAATCGCTCGTTTTCTTAAAGCGGTTCCACATTTGCACCGTGCGACCGACAAACTGATAACCGCCAGGACCTTCCATTCCGTAAACGCACATGTATGCACCGCCGATACCCACCGCATTTTCGGGAGTCCATGTACGCGCCGGGTTGTACTTGGTCGTCACCAAGCGATGTCTCGGGTCAAGCGGCGTTGCCACAGGAGCGCCAAGGTAAACGTCCCCAAGGCCCATCACGAGATAGTCCGCATCAAACACAATCCGCTTGACATCGTCAATGGAATCAAGGCCATTGACTCGGCGAATGAATTCAATATTGTTGGGGCAGCACCACGGAGCGCCCGGCCTAACCGTCGTCACATACTTTTCGATAGCAATTCGAGTCTGCGGGTCATCCCACGAAAGCGGCAGATAAATGGTTCGCGTCGGGACTTTTGTAAGCTTATTCTTTCTCAAGTGTTCAGCCAAATCCCAAAGGCGTTCCAAAACTTCCTTTTGACGAATCTTCTTGATATCGTAATGAATTTGTATAGAACGAATTCCCGGTGTCACATCAATAAGGACATCCGCAAAGCGTTCCTTGACAGCAAGCATCCAAGCGTGAGCCGTAAAGCGGAGACGCAAGTCAATAATGGCCGGGCCAAATTCGACAAGCACATTATCATCACCATCGGCACGAACAACGATATGTTCCATTTCGGAATCCGTGTTGTATTCCGAAATAATCGGCGATGTAATCGGAGCCGGATTCAGTGCCGGAACTGGCTTCGAAGCTTTTTCTGGAGCCGCAAGCATTTCTTCACGAGCGATTCGAATCTTTTCAGCCTCTTCTGCAGAAAGCGGAATAAAGCGAACCTTGTCGCCACTGCGCAACTGTCCCATCTTCCAAAGTTCCGCAGATACAATCGTCACGGGGCAAGCGAAACCACCAAGGCTCGGCCCATCAACGCCCAAGATAATCGGCATATCGCCCGTAAAGTCCACGGTTCCTACGGCATACGCATTATCGTGCAAGTTCGAAGGATGGAGTCCCGCTTCGCCGCCATCGGGCCTTGCCCACTTGGGCTGCGGACCGATCAAGCGAATACCGGTTCTAGAAGAGTTGTAATGTACTTCCCAAGTTGCTGCAAAGAATTCCTCAATGTCTTCGGCAGTCAAGTAATCCGGAGCGCCATGAGGACCGTACATCACGCCGATTTTCCATTCGGTTCCAATCGACGGGATCGCAGCGGCCGCAGGAATAACCGATTCCCCGGCAGCATCGCTTCCGATGTGGAGAATGTCGCCTGCGGTCAACGCACGTCCACCGTGGCCGCCAAAGCCGCCCAATGTAAAGGTCGACTTGCTTCCCAGATATTCAGGAACATCAACACCACCGCGGATTGCCAAATAGCAGCGTTGGCCCGCCTTGGAAATTCCAAACTTCAGCACATCCCCATCGTGAACCTCGACAGGCGTATTCTTGAGGCAAGGCATATTGTTTACAGTCGCCGGGAAATCACCACCGGTAAACGCCACTACAGCATCCGTGTGGAACGCAAGCGTACATCCCGAATGAGTCATTTCGATTCCGGCCGCATTTTCAGCGTTACCGACAATCTTATTCGCCAGCCTAAAGCTGTAATTATCCATAGGACCGCTAGGAGGAATGCCGACATCCCAATACTTTAAGCGGCCCGGATAATCTTGAATCGTCGTCTGTAAACCCGGAGCAAGAACTTCGAAAATCTTGTCGCGGTATTTATAGTCGTTCAAGATCCAAGTCGAGACCTTTCCCGAAACAAAATCAGGCATTTCAAGCACATCGCGCAAGAGCTTTATATTCGTTTCAAAACCATAAAGTTTGACATCGGCAAGAGCCTTCTTCGCCTTTTCAATATTGTCTTCGCGGTCAGCGCCTGCAACAATGACTTTTGCCAAAAGCGGATCGTAAAAAGCGCTCACTTCTGTACCGCGAGAAACCCAGGTATCGACGCGAATATCGTCCGGGAAAATCACTTCCGTCAAGAGTCCACTACTCGGGCGGAAATTCTTCCCCGGGTCTTCGGCGTAAACGCGGAATTCCATTGCATGCCCATGCGGTACAAACTTTGCACCAATTTCAAAGGGACGATTTCCGGCAGCAAGTTCAATCATCCAGCGTACCAGATCCACATCATAAACCGTTTCGGTAACGCCGTGTTCCACTTGCAAACGCGTATTGACTTCGAGGAAATAGAATTTATCACTCGGAGCATCGTATATAAATTCAACCGTACCGGCAGAACGGTACGAAACACCCTGCACAAGTCGCAGAGCCGCCTCATGGAGCGCATCACGCGTCTTTTCGGGCAAGCAAGGCGCAGGCGTTTCTTCAATCACTTTTTGGTTACGGCGCTGCACGGAGCAATCGCGTTCGCCCAACACAACGGCATTGCCTTCGCCATCGCCAAAGACCTGTACTTCGACATGACGGCCACGTTCTACATACTTTTCGACAAAAAGGCCTGCGTTCTTGAAGTTATTTTCACTCAGCCTCTTGATTCTGTCAAAGCTCTCAACGAGTTCCTTTTCGCTATGGCAAATGCTCATGCCAATGCCGCCACCGCCTGCGGTACTCTTGAGCATGACCGGATAACCGATTTCCTTGGAGTGTGCAATCGCATCCTCCAAGTTTTCCAAAAGTCCTGAACCGGGAACAAGCGGAACATCAAATTCTTGAGCAAGTTCCTTACTGCGATGCTTCAGACCAAATTCAATCAGGTGTTTCGGAGTCGGTCCGATAAAAGCAATTCCATTTTCTTCCAGAGTCTTTGCGAAATCAGCATTTTCGCTCAAGAATCCGTAACCGGGATGCACCGCCTCGGCACCCGTCGACTTGATAGCCTCCAAAATGGCAGGGACATTCAAATAACTGTCCTTGGCGGGCGCGGGGCCAATACGAACGGCTTCATCAGCCATCAAGACATGAGCTGCGGTTTCATCTGGATCAGAATAAACGGCAACAGATTTTACTCCCATCTCTTTCAGGGTACGAATAATGCGACAAGCGATTTCACCACGATTTGCGACAAGCACTTTGTTGAACATGGTTATCTCCTTTAATATTTAATCAATTGCACAAGAAGTTGCGTCAGGGATCCTTCTGGATTTTCAAGTTCTTCGAGGATCGTAAAATGGTTATGCTTCGGAAGCAAGCTGAACGAGCCGGGAATATCTTCTTCGGCGCGATGCATTGCAAATTCAGCGCTTTGCCTGCGGAGTTCCGGAAGTTCATCCGCTCCAACGACGACAGCGATTGGCTTTTTCACGAACGGCCTTCGGAGCGGGCTGTACAAGAGAATCTCGTTTTCGGTAAGCTGCAACTTATCGTTCAAGAAGCATTGCGAAATAGGTTTCAAGTCGTAAATACCGCTGATAGCAAGTGCTCCACATACACCTGTTTCATCCAGCACGCTTACAGCAAGGTGCGCACCAGCCGACCAACCCGATACATAAATACGCGAATTGTCAAAGCCGAACACATCACCATGGCTGCGCAAAAAATAGAGGGCATTACGAATGCTTGCAACGATTTCGCCAATGCTTGCGCTAGGGGCAAGCGGGTATCCGATGCTAGCAACATTGAATCCTTGAGCAAGTGGCCCTTTTGCCAAAAAACGGAATGTATCCTTGCTACGCATTTGCCAATACCCACCATGGATAAAGACGAAGAGCGGAGCGTCTTTTTTACCACAACTAAAGTAATCGATGCGTTCCCTGGAATCCAGGCCATAACGCAAATTCATCGTGTCCTGGAATTGCTTTGCCATTTCGGCACTACGGGCATTGAAGCCTTCCAAAATTTCAGAACTGTTTTCTACAGCACTGCTATTGTCGTATGCTTTTCCAAGAGATTCTCTAGTGAAGTTTCGAAAAACGTAGCTATTGTCCATGGGGGTATCCAAAATTATTTGTCAAAAACCAAAAGTCTAATCGGGGTCGGATTGTAGTCGTTGCAAGGGTTGTTCAACTGCGAGCAATCCGAAAGCAAGAACAAGACATCCATATCGGCGCGAAGTTCAATGTACTTTCCGGGGCCCGAAATGCCATCGGCAAATTCCAAGCGGCCCTTGTCATCCAAGATAACCTTGGTAAAAAAGTTCAAGTTGCAAGTCTGATCGCGCTTGCTCAAACCGTAATTTTCAAGCGTACGCACAAACGTATCGCGGCAGCTGTGCATGTAACGAGTCTTGTTCGTATAACGCACCACATTCCCTTCGGCAGAGCAGCCACTTCCAAGCGTATCATGTTCTCCGCAAGTATCCGCAATCACGGTAAGCATGGCGTTTCCGCAGTTGCTACGGATGACTGTACCGAGTTCAATCATCGTATTCGCCTGAGCCGTAATGGTGTTGTTGGCGTTATAACGTTCCGTCGGGTCATTCGCATTATAAATCTGGACATCGCCGGACTGGTTCCCTTCTACATCGACTAAGCGGAGGATTTGTCCCTTCTTGAGAGGCAACATGTAACCGTCCCCGGCAAGGACGGTCACATCCGACACGGCATCTTCGATGCGACGCGGACTTTCGAGAAGTTTCGAATTCATACGGACTCCTTTGAATCCCAAATAATCATCCTTACTGGAGTCGGGTCGTAAGCATTGCAGGGGTTGTTCAGCTGCGGGCAGTTGCTCACGACTGCAAACACATCCATTTCGGCACGCATCTCGACATACTTTCCCGATCCCGAAATACCATCGGCAAAGTTGAGGTTTCCCTTTTCATCGAACGGCACATACATGAAAAAGTTCAAGTTGTTTACCTGGTCACGCTTGTCCAGATTCGGCGTTTCGAGCAACACCTTCAAAAAGGATTCTCGGCAGGCGTGCATGTAGCGCTTATCGAGCGAATAGCGGCAAGTATTGCTTTCGCAAGAGCACGCACTTCCAAGCGTATCGTGGTCACCGCAAGTATCCGCAATGACCGTGAGCATGGGGTTATCATCGTTGGAATAAAGCTTTGTGCCGACACCGACCAAGCAGTTCGCCTGTCTTTGTACCGTCTGCTGAACGCTATAGCGCTCCGACGGGTCATTCGCATTGATGAACAGCGTATCGACCGCTTGATTTCCTTTAAGATCCAAAATGCGGAAAATCTGACCTTTCTTGATCAAATGCAACCAGCCCTTTCCGGCAGCCACATCTTCTACGTAGCAAGCGTCTTCTTCCTTGAGCGTACTTTCCAAATACTTCGTAAACATGATAGACCTCTTACAAGTTATAGTTTGCCGTATTGATGAATCCGCGACCGTTTTCCGGGCACCAGGTAAAGCAAGGATCTTCCGCTCCAGCGATATCGCAAGTGAGGAGTTCGACCTTCACGGGCTTGCGCAAATATTCCTTGCTCGGGTTCAGCGGATGCATACCCGTATCAATGACGACCAAAGTATCCATTTCGGCACGGAGTTCTACATAGTCACCCGGCTTGGAATTATTCTCTACAAAAGTCATCTTTCCGTCAGATGTCACCACGACCTTGCTAAAAAAGTTGACGAGTTCCGTAAAGTCCCTTTTGGTCATGCCGTGCTTGCCAATTTCAACAAGCAGGGAGTCATAACCGTTGCGGTAGAAATCGTTGTGGGCGCTCTGGTAATCCTTTTCGCCAAAGCGTTCCTTGATGAGCGAGGCATGCGTGCAGCCGCAAAGCGGATCGTGCCAGCCAACGGTATCTTCGACAACGCTCAACAAAATACGGCCCATATCGCCATAAAGGCAGCAGTTCTTGGCGATTCTGCAAATGTGCTGGATTTTGAGAGTATCACCCAGGTTAAAACGTTCCGTGAAATTGTGGGCGTTGTAGCACATCAAGGAGGCGTTCGCACCGCCTTCAATATCGGTGAGGCGGATTTTCTGGCCACGCTTGACGATACGAGAGTAGTTCCAGCCACCGGCAATCACTTGTTCGCAAAGGACTTTAGATTCAGACATATTAGCTCCTATTTTTAAAGTTGTTTCCCGACCATGTTCACGATGTTGAATTCTTCTTCGGTGATTTCGTTTACCTTGGGCGGGCGAATGAGTTCTTCGATGTATTTGCGGGTTTCGACGAACTCAGGCAAAGAAAGGGTTTCCTTGTTTCTCGGGCGAGGAATGTTGACTTCGACCATTTCCTTGACCTTTCCGGGATTGGCTTGCAAAGTCAAAATGCGGTCCGAAAGGAATACGGCTTCATCAAGATCATGCGTCACGAAGATGATGGTAATGTCGATATTCTTCCAGACTTCGAGCAGGTACTTTTGCATCTGCGCTCTCGTCTGCGCATCAAGCGCTCCGAACGGTTCGTCCATCAAAAGCACGCGCGGCTGCGGGGCCAAGGCCCTCGCGATGGCGACTCGCTGCTGCATACCGCCCGAAAGCTGCTTCGGGAAGTATTCGCCATACTTTTCGAGCCCGACAATTTCAAGCCACTGTTCGGCAATTTCTTCGGCCTCGTCGCTGTCGTGCCCGGTAGATTCCAGTCCGAACATGACATTCTTCTTTACCGAAAGCCAAGGGAACAGCGAATACTTCTGAAAGACCATTCCTCTTTCGGCACCTGTACCGCGAACAATCTTTCCATCGAGTCTAAATTCTCCGCGAGTAGCGGTTTCAAGGCCTGCGGCAATGCGGATGAGCGTCGACTTTCCGCAACCGGACGGGCCAATGACCGAAAGGAACTCACGACGACGCACGCCAAAAGAAATATCATCTAAAACACGATGCGTCCCTTTTCCAGAAGTCTTCTCAAAATCCTTGACTATATGGCAGGCTTCCAAAATGTAATCTTCGAAACAATCCTTACGGCCTTCCATGATACTTCTCCTTAAGCGCCTTTTCTTCCGGGGTGAGGCAGAACGTGAACACATTATCCTTGGGAGCAAGAATTTCTCTCTTGATCTTGGAGCTGACGCCCACGCGGCCGCCTTCCCAAGCAAAGAAATCTCGACCGAGGAAGTTGAGGATCATATCGCAACCAAGTCCAATGATTCCCAAGATGATGATGGCCGCATAAACGTTGTCAAAGTTGCGGTACTTCGCCTGCTGATTGATAAACCAGGTAATGCCAGAACTTGTACCCACCACTTCTGCGACAATGAGGTAAGTCCATGCCCAGCCCAAGAGAATGCGCATATCCTTGTACATCTTTGGAGCGATATCGGGCAAGACCACCTTGAACATGATGCGCATCGGCGATGTTCCCAAAGTACGAGCGGCTTCGATGAGTGTCGAATCTACGCGACGCGTCGTAGCACACAACATAGGGACTTGCTGAAAGAATGTTCCGATGATGATGATGGCAATCTTGGGGGCATCATTGATGCCGAGGATAGCAACCGCCAACGCTCCGAACACAGGCGCCGGAAAGTACCGGAAAAATTCGATAAACGGGCCTGTCAACTTGTCAAAGAACGGAACTGCACCACACGCAACACCAAGAGGAACGCCAATCAAGCTCGAAAGCAAAAATGCAAGGAACACAATCTTGATAGAATGCAGAATGCTTTCGTAAAACCAGACATCACCATCGCGCTTCGGTTCCGTCATAAAGGCCGTGACAAGAGCCTTAGCCACCTTGTGCGGAGCCGGAAGATAAGCGGGATTCACGCGGATCCCCGTCATCGGCGTTTCATTTGCTTCGAGAAGGTTCCTGTTTTCTTCTTCAAAGTTGCTGCGTTCTATTTCGTCACCCGGTTGGCAAAACATGCTACCGCCGGCATCGACGACCTTGACGAGTGGGTGGTACACAAAGGGGACGTAGCTCACCACACTCCAAATGGCAAGGGGAATGATGAACGAAAGCACCATCAGTACCGTCGTCCACTTTTTCCCAACATGCTTTTGAATTCCAATCGGGTTAACCATGATTATTCCATTTTTAAAGGTTCGTTATTTCGTCTTGAGGAAAGTTTCCGTAAACGAAGGAATGATATAGCGATCGACATTCACGCTCTTGTCGTAGACTTTATTCTTAACGAAGAAGGCATCGACATTTTTGCTGGAGCCGTAAATGGAGCCATAACCGCTACCCTTCTTGAATCGAGCAGAAGCTTCTTCTGCAGTCAAGAATCGAGTTCCGCCCATGAACGTGGCGTACTTCTTTTCGGAAATTCCGACACGGGCAGCAAGAATCTTGACGGCTTCATCCTTGTTTTTCGGGTCGTTCAAGAAGTCGATGACATCGTACCAGGCGGCAACAACTTTTTGCCATTCCGCCTTGTTCTTCATCAGCGATTCCTGAGACACCGCCAGCACATCATAGATGATTCCGGGTTCGTTGGCGCTAGTGTAAATTTCCTTAGAGCCTTTAACGACTTCGAGTGCGTTCACGGAATGCGGAACCCAGGCGACCACAGCGGCAACTTCACCACTTTCAAGCGTCTGTACGGCCTGATGCGTAGGCATATTGACCAAAGTAATATCAGATTCCTTGAGTCCGTTTTTCGTCAGGGCGTTGATCAAAAGCGCATGAGAGAGGCAACCGATTTCGACACCGACCTTTTTGCCCTTAAGATCTTTAATGGAGTTGATTCCCGGAGCACCGATAATCTTGTCGTTACCATTACTGTAGTCATTAATCAAGATAATCGAGTTTCGAGCGCCCGTAGCGTTCATCATCATGGCATCGCCATTGGCAACACCAACGGCATCGACCTGCTTAGCGGCAAACGCATCCATAGACGGGCCATAATCAAACCATTCCAATTTAACGTTGGCATCATGCTTTTTAAAGAAGCCCTTTTTATCGGCAATTTCCCAAGCTGTCCAACCCGGCCAATCGCTGTAGGCAATCTTCAGCACAGGCTTTTGAGCATACACGGAAGCGACGGCAACGGCGATGCATGTCAGAAGAATCTTTTTCAAGTTCATATAAACCTCACTTTTTGAATTTCTTTTCGTATCACTAAAAGCAAACGGTGTGCCAGAACTTCAAAAATGCCGTTTTTACGCTAAATTCGCCATTTTTCACGAACTTATAGTTTTTGTAATAGTTCTGTAGCACCACACTTTGTAAAGGACTTTTAAAAAGCAAAGGCGTATTTCACAAAATGTAAAACGCAATTTTCTTACAAACGAACGAATTTTAAGTCTATTCAAAAATTTTTTCAAAAAAACTTTTTTAATGTCTTTACAAAAGTGTCATTTCGTCATTATATTTTTGACCATGAAACAAACTAACACGACAGCAGATTTAAAGCAACATAACAAGCAAGCCCTCAAAAAGGCATTACTTTCTTTGGGATCCGCCACCAAGGCCGAGCTCGCTCAAGAAACCGGACTGAGCGTCGTCACGTGCAGCACCATCTTGAACGAATTAGTCGCCTCTGGCGAAATCACCGAAGACGAACAAAGGATTTCTAACGGAGGCCGCCCTGCAATGGCCTACCAGTACAATCACGAAAAAGGAAAAATTCTTTGTTTGTTCGCTCACGCCGATCACGAAGGAAAATTCTTGCGTTACCGCGTTCATGATGTCGGCGGGAACATCAAGCAGAACGGAGCGTTTAGAGAAAGGGATCTTTCAGCAGAATCCATCATCATGAACATCCGCAAGATTCTGAAAAAGGAATCCGGCATAAGCATTCTCGTCGTCGGCGTGCAAGGTTGCGTCAACAACGGGATCATCGAATTCTGCGACATCAAGGAACTCCGCGGAGTAAGTCTCGCCGAGAGAATCGAAGACGCCGTCAAGATTCCGACCATCGTTGAAAACGACATGAACACGATTGCGCTAGGTTATTCAAAAGCGAACAGCAACGAGAAAAACGTCGCCCTGCTGTTCTTCCCCAAAGGAAATACACCTGCAGGTGGCTTTATCGTCGACGGCAAGATTTTACGAGGCACATCAAATTTGGCCGGAGAACTTTCGTATTTTCCGTTCAGTTTCAACAAGAACAGCCAAAACGCCGCATTCAGCGATATTGAATTCGCCTCACCCATCGTCAATCAACTTGTCGTTGCCGCCATCGTGTTTTTGGACCCCGCGCAAATCGTCATTACCGGCGGGCTCGCCACAGAAATCAGCGAACAAGCCATCGTCCTTCATCTGCGCAAGCACTTGAATCGCCTGCAGTTGCCGCGAATCATCATCAAACCCAATACCGAAAACGAATATTTCGCAGGACTTTACAGTCTTGCAATGGATCGCCTACTGGAATCCTAAAAGGAGGTTTTATGGACCTTAGAATTTCAACTCTGCTCAACGCTTACCGCCACGGAACGACAACGCCGCGCGCGGTCATCAAGCGCATCCTTGACGAAATGGACAAAGCACCATCGCAGATTTGGATCAGCCGACTTTCTCGAGAATCTCTCGAAAAATACTTGGAACCGCTCGAAAAATGCAACAGCATTCCTGCGAACAAGCCTTTGTTCGGAATTCCATTCGCCATCAAGGACAACATTGATTTCGAAGGTCTAGAAAGCACCTCCGCCTGCCCCGCATACGCCTACAAGCCGCAAAAGTCTTCGTTCGTCGTCAGCCGCCTGATAGCTGCGGGAGCCATACCGCTTGGCAAAACGAACATGGACCAGTTCGCCACAGGACTCGTCGGAGTCCGCAGCCCTTACGGCTCCATTCCGAACAAGTTTGCACCCGAATACATCTCGGGCGGAAGCAGTAGCGGTTCAGCCGCAGCACTCGCCTACGGATTGTGCAGTTTTTCTCTCGGCACAGATACCGCAGGCTCGGGGCGCGTCCCCGCAGCGTTCAATAAATTGGTAGGCGTAAAGCCAACACGAGGTTTACTCAGCACAAGCGGCGTCATACCCGCCTGCCGAAGCCTCGATTGCGTCAGCATTTTTGCTTTAGACACAGACGACGCCCAAACCGTTTTGAACATCGCACAAGGCGAAGACAGCGAAGACGCTTATTCCCGCAAAGCGCCTTGGATTCAAGCCGAAACAGATTGCGCAAGGCTTCCCGAAAAATGGACCTTCGGCGTTCCAGACAAACTGGAATTTTTCGGAAACGAAGGTTACCGCAAAGCATTCGACAAGACTGTACAAGCTTTCGAAAACGCCGGTGGCACCAAAGTCATTATCCCTTTTGAACCATTCCTTAAAGCAGCCAAGCTCCTTTACGAAGGCCCGTGGGTATTCGAACGCTACAACGCCGTAGGGAAATTCATCGAAGAACATTCGGATGAAATTCATCCCGTTACAAAATCGATTATCACGCCCAAGCGCACCCCGCATCCAGCAGAAGTTTTTGAAGGATTCCACACGTTGCAAGCCTACAAGAAAATTGCTGATAAGATTATTTCATCCGTCGACTTTTTGCTCACGCCCACCGCAGGGACTATTTACAAGACAGCCGATGTTGAAAAGAACCCCATCGAACTGAATTCGAATTTGGGATACTACACCAACTACATGAACTTGCTGGATTATTCCGCATTGGCAATTCCCTCCGAAGACGCTGTTTGCGAAAGCGAAGACGTAACAAGCCTTCCGTTTGGCGTGACCCTCGTCGGCAAGGCCTTCGACGATTACAAATTGCTGGACGCCGCCAAGAAGGTCGAACCTTATCTTGCATCAAAAATTCCTCTTGCCGTTTGCGGAGCCCACCTTAAAGGATGTGCCCTTCACGAAGAACTTTCGCGTGCTGTTTTTCTCGAAGCGACCGAAACAGCGCCCGAATACAAGATGCTAGCGTTGAGCGGTCCAATTCCCAAGCCAGCCCTTATTGCAGCTCCCGATGGCGAAGGCCACAGTTTTTACATCGAAATTTACGCGCTCTCCGCAGAAGATTTTGGCGAGTTCGTCAAGCGAGTTCCCGCACCACTTTCGATCGGGAAAGTAAAAACCATCGACGGAAGATTTGTTTCGGGATTCGTAGCCGACAGTTCCGTTCTCGAGCTTTACCGAGCTGGCAAAGCCACCGACATTTCAGAATTCGAAGATTGGCGAAAGTACAGGAGTTCGCTCTAAGCCCTACAAATAGCTCTTGAAAGCCGGGCGTTGTTCTTGTTCCGGCTTTTTCTTGGGCACGTAAATCTTGATGGCGTACACATTAAAGTCCGTCTCGGCGACAATATCGCCTTCTTGCAAATCTTCGTAGACGTCGATTTCAATTTCGACGCCATCGCGTGCGATGCAGCGGATAGAACGGGCCGTCAGTTCCTCGCGCAAAAGGGGAACGTCAACGACCTTCTTGTAAGTGCCGTGATGCGTAGTACCAAGAATTCGATTGCAAAGCATGGAGGGTAATATAGAAATTTTAATGTATGACTTCACTGGATTGAGCTGAAGCTCCAACTCCTTGGCTCGGTTATAAAAATGATCAAGCTCATTTTTGCAACGCTCGCCTTCTGAGTTGTCTTCGACTTCGGGCTAAGCCCTTCGCTCAGGATGACAAGCGCATTTTCACTTACTATCTTTCGTCTATCGTCTATAGCCCGCCAAAGCGGGCGTTCTATCGTCTAAACCATGGCCCGCGCACGTAAGACAATCACACCCGACCCGTATGCGAAACCGATAGCAAAACCGCTACCGCCTTCCAAGAGCTTGCCCGGAAAACTCAAACAGTTCCAGGCGCCCACTCGTGCGGATTTTGACCTCGTGAGTCCTTACGGCGCCGCCGGCGACCAGCCAAAGGCCATTGAAGAGTTGACCGAAGGGTTCAAGAACGGCGAACAGTTCCAGACACTTCTCGGCGTGACCGGTTCCGGCAAAACTTTCACGATGGCAAACGTCATCAAGAATGTCGGCAAGCCGACGCTCATCCTCACGCACAACAAGACGCTCGCCGCCCAGCTCTATCAGGAATTCAAGTCATTCTTCCCGAACAACGCGGTCGAATACTTCGTGAGCTATTACGACTACTTCCAGCCCGAAGCCTACATTCCGCACACGGACACGTTCATCGAAAAAGACGCTAGCATCAACGACGAAATCGACAAGCTCCGTCTGCGCGCCACGGCAAACCTCCTCACCCGCCGTGACGTGATTATCGTCGCTTCCGTGAGCTGCATTTACGGTTTGGGTAGCCCAAGCGAATACTTCGACTTGATGGTCCGCATCAAGAAGGGCGACATTTACGACCGCGACAAGATTCTGCGTGACCTTGTCCACATTCAATATTCGCGCAACGACTTTAGCCTCGACCGAGGCACGTTCCGCGTCCGCGGCGACGTGATCGAAGTCCACCCGAGTTACGACGAAGACGGGCTCCGCATTGAACTTTTCGGCGACGAAGTCGATCGTCTCTGCCGTTTTAACATTGTCACGGGCGAAGTCATCAAGGAAGTCGAAGAACTGACGATTGCCCCCGCCAAGCACTTTGTGACCAAAGAAGAAAACCGCGCAGGCATGCTGCAGCGCATCCAGCTGGAACTGACCGAACGCCTCGCCGAACTCGACAAGGAAGGCAAAGTGCTGGAATCAGCCCGCCTTTCGAGCCGCACCCGCTATGATATGGAAATGCTCCGCGAAACCGGCATGTGCAACGGCATCGAAAACTACTCCCGCATCATCGAAGACCGCGCCCCGGGCACCCGCCCCTTCACGCTCATCGACTACTTTGGCGACGACTGGCTTTTGATGATCGACGAATCACACGTGAGCATTCCGCAAGTGGGCGGCATGGCCGAAGGCGACAAATCCCGCAAGACGACGCTCGTGCAATACGGGTTCCGCCTCCCCTGCGCTCTCGACAACCGCCCGATGAACTTTGCCGAATTCGAGTACATGTACCCCAAGCAAGTGCTTTTTGTGAGCGCTACGCCCGGCGATTACGAACTCAAGAAGACTAGCGGTGTCGTGACCGAACAGATCAACCGACCGACCGGACTTTTGGACCCGAAAATCGAACTGTTCCCGATCCAGGGCCAAATGGACGTGCTCCTGTACCGCATCGAGGAAGTCGTCAAGAACGGCGACCGCGTGCTCGTCACGACGCTCACCAAAAAGATGGCACAGGACCTTACGGAATTTTTCATCGAAGCGGGCATCCGCGCCAAATACCTCCATTCGGACATCAAGACGCTCGAACGTCACGAACTTATCCGCGGGCTTCGCAGTGGCGAATTCGACGTGCTCGTGGGCATCAACCTCTTGCGCGAAGGTCTCGACCTCCCCGAAGTGAGCATGGTCGCGATTCTCGACGCCGACAAGGAAGGTTTCCTCCGTAATTACAGGAGCCTTATCCAGACGATGGGCCGCGCGAGCCGCAACGTGAACGGCACCGTCCTTTTGTTCGCGGACAACATGACCGAAAGTCTGCAAAAGGCTATCGACGAAACAAACCGCCGCCGCGGCCTCCAGGAAGAATTCAACAAGGAACACGGAATCACCCCGAAGTCCGTCACCCGCAAGATCGAAGAAGACCTGAGGATTATTGACCCGCTGGGTCTAGACGAGAGTGGAGAGACGAGAGACGAGAGAGAGGACTGGGAAGACGACGATTTGAGTCATCCTGAGCGTAGCGAAGGATCCAGTGACAATTCCTCCGGTTTCACCCCGGGTATTCGCCCGATGGAACCGCTGCAGCCGTCGAGGTTTAGACGAGAGAACGCTCGCAAGCGAGCTACAGACGAAAGACGAAAGAAGGGTTCAAAACCCGAAAGTGTCATCCCGAGCGGAGCACAAAGTGCGAAGTCGAAGGATCTCAGCTCCAAGCTCGCCAATCTCGAAAAACAGATGAAGGAAGCCGCCGCTCGACTCGACTTCGAAGAAGCCGCCCGACTCCGCGACATCATTCGTTCCATGAATGCTTAAAGTTTACTTTTATTTACATTAATTGTTTTGTATTTTTACGAAAAACATTAAATTACATGGTGCTTTTTCACCATATTTTGTTTATTTTCAATAAAAGACTACAAAAAAAAGGTATTACAATGAAGTCAAAGTTCGCAACACCTCTTCTTTTAAGTTCTGCTCTCTCTTTGAGCGCATTAAGTTTTGTCGCCTGCGGTGGTGATGATGGCAACGATTTTCCGAGCCAGCCGACCTCCTCTTCTTCCTTCGTTCCGGAAGAATTGCCGCCGGTAACCCCGACATCCTCTATTGAATTCAAGAACCTCACGTCTTCGTTGAGCTTGGACCGTGTCAAGTTCAAGGGTAACATTTCCATCCAATACGACGACTCCACGAACCTCGCCGACATCAACGCCGTTCACTTCACAGACGTCCAGTTCGCCATCATGAACCAGACGAAAACGGCCGGCGGTCCTGTTGTCGTCTCTGAACCGAAGGACTTCGTAAATACGTTCGTCACTACGGTTTCTATTGCCGATATGGGCGTCCTTACCAACCTTCTAGATCCGGCCTATACGACCTGCGAACAGTTCTTCCTCTATATTACGGCAACTGTAGATGACGGCACGATCAAGTCCGTTTCTCGTGACTCTATCCCGTTCGTCCGCGACGCAGAATACTGCAAGGAACCGGAAATTTCCTCTTCTAGCGCAGTCGTCCCGGGTGCTCCGATCGCAGCTACGACCATGACTGTTAGCACCAAGGCCAACAACTGCCTCGTCTTCGCTACCGGACTTACTGGTGAAACTGGCGACGTCTGCTTCAACAAGGGCGGAAACGGTGCCATCCAGCTTTCTAGCCCGAACGGCTTGAAGTTCGCCGTCTACGACAACCCGAACGACGCCAACAGAGACAATGACTTCTGCAAGAGCTGGTTGCCGGAACAGTACACCTATGAAGATGGCACTCCGGTTCCTATAACGACCGACTCCTTCATGTACAACGAAGCTGCTTTGCAGGAAATTTACCCGGACTTCCTCAGCGAAGGTGACGTGTTCTTCGTGGCTATCGCTCCGACATTCGTCCAGGGTTCCGCAGCCGGTTTCTATGCCTTCTTGGTCCAGTTGGCTGAAACTTCCGACGCCAATGGCAACAAGGATTTGACCCTCCTCGTCTACAAGGGCGCTCAGTAATCCAAAAACGGAAACGCTTTAAAAAAGACCCTCCCCATGAGGGTCTTTTTTTGTACCCATATCATTCCCAGTTGACCACACCCTATCTTAATTACTAAATTTGCCCTCGTAAACATTATAAATGGAGTAAATATGCTCAAGAAACTTTCCAACTTCCCCGGCATCAAGGGCCCGGTTGTCACCATCGTCATGGATGGTTTTGGTATCACCGATAAAGTCGAAGGCAACGCTATCAAGGCAGCCCGTACTCCGGTGCTCGACAACCTTTTCAAGATGTACCCGAACGTTCTTCTGAAGGCCCACGGCCGCGCCGTCGGTATGCCGACCAACGAAGACATGGGTAACTCCGAAGTTGGCCATAACGCTATCGGTGCTGGCCAGGTGTACAACCAGGGTGCAGCTCTCGTTGCCGACGCTATCAACAGCGGTGACATTTTCGGCCGTGACGCTTGGAAGGAAATCTCCGGCAACGTCCGCGAAAAGAACACGGTTCTCCACTTCATCGGCCTCTTCAGCGATGGTAACGTCCACTCCAACATCGCTCACCTCAAGGCCATGGTCGCCCAGTCCAAGAAGGAAGGCGTCAAGAAGGTCCGCATCCACATTCTCCTCGACGGTCGTGACGTTCCGGAAACCTCCGCCCTCGATTACGTCGGCCCGTTCGAAAAGTTCCTCGACGAACTCCGCTCTCCGGAATTCGACGTTTGCATCGCTTCTGGCGGTGGCCGTATGCAGATCACCATGGACCGTTACAATGCTAACTGGAAGATGGTGGAACTCGGCTGGAAGACCCACGTGCTCGGCGAAGGCCGCTACTTCGATAACGCTACCCAGGCTATCGAAACTCTCCGTGGCGAAACCAAGGCTATCGACCAGGACCTCCCGCCGTTCGTGATTGCTAAGGACGGCCAGCCGGTCGGCACCATCAACGATGGCGACTCCGTAGTGTTCTTCAACTTCCGTGGCGACCGCGCTATCGAAATCACGCGCGCCTTCGAAGAAGAATCCTTCAATGAATTTGACCGCAAGCGCTTCCCGCACGTCTGCTACGCTGGCATGCTCCAGTACGACGGCGACCTCAAGCTCCCGAACCGCTTCCTCGTTCCGCCTCCGGCCATCAAGGAAACCAGCGGCGAATGGCTTGCTGAAACCGGCGTCAAGCAGTTCGCTTGCTCCGAAACGCAGAAGTACGGCCACGTGACTTACTTCTGGAACGGTAACCGTTCCAGCAAGTTCGACGGCGAAACCTACCTCGAAATCGAATCTGACGTCGTTCCGTTCGAACAGCGCCCGTGGATGAAGGCTGCCGAAATCACTGACGCCATGATCGAAGCTTTGAAGAGTGGCAAGTACCAGACGCTCCGCTGCAACTTCCCGAACGGCGACATGGTGGGCCATACCGGTTCCTTCCGCGCTGCCACGATGGCTATCGAAGCTGTGGACATCGGCCTTGCACGACTCCTCCCGGTGATTGACGCCCTCGGTGGTGTTGCTATCATCACGGCTGACCACGGTAACGCCGACGAAATGTACGAAATCGACAAGAAGACCGGCATGCCGAAGGTCAACAAGGACGGTTCCTTCAAGGCCAAGACCAGCCACACGCTCAACAAGGTGCCCTGCATCCTGTACGATAACGTGACCGGCGGCAAGCTCGGCCTCAAAGAAGGCGACTGGGGTCTCTCCAACATCGCCGCTACGACTGCGAACCTCCTCGGCCTCGAAAAGCACGAAGCCTGGGACGACAGCATGTTGATCGTCAAGTAAACTGGATTGCCGCGCCACTTCGTGGCTCGCAATGACGTTACAAAAGGGAACCCGCAAGGGTTCCTTTTTTTATCATGAATAACAAAAGATGTATATTGAAGATGTAACGCGAAAATGAGCCTAGGGGAAAACTAAAAACAAATGCTCACAAAAAAAATCTTTTCTGCATTAACATTTTTGGCAATTGCATACGCAACGGTTGCAGGCCAACAATTTACGCCACAATATGTCAATTTAGGATTGCCCTCGGGCACACTATGGGCAACCAGTAACGTTGGAGCCGACACGCCCGAAGGACTTGGTGATTATTTCGCTTGGGGCGAGACCAAGCCTAAAACCGTCTATGAATGGTCGTCGTACGCATTTATGAACAATGTCAAAATGGACGGCAAGGACGGAATGAAAAAAGACGCCGGCTGGTTCAACGTCAACAAATACACTTTCAACGATCAACTGAAAGGCGGTATATGGTATTCGGGCACAACATTTGTTGGCGACAACAAGAAAGCCCTCGAAGCTGCCGACGATGCCGCAGCGGTCAACTGGGGCGGTAACTGGACTATGCCTACTGCCGACGATTGGAAAGAGTTGATAGCCAACAGCTACTTTGCATATACAGACAACTACAGCGGCAAAAGTGGCTGGATTGTGTATAAAGCCAAAGCCGAAGCCGACAAAGGCAAAACCGACGGCACACCATCGGCCTCCTATTCTACGGCCGACACTCACATTTTCCTTCCTGCTACAGGCTATAGGAACGCTTCCGTCGATATTCAAAATGCATCGGAAAGCCATTATTGGTCATCATCTCTGTCGGAATACCTCACTCAGAATGCACAATCTTTTAAAATCGACAGTAGAAACGGAGCACGTGTAGAAAGAACCTTTGGCCGTGATAACGGAATGACGGTTCGTCCGATTTGTCCGCGTTCGTGCAATGCCAATGGCCACGCGGTTGTCGATTTGGGCTTGCCAAGCGGTAAGATGTGGGCTACGAGCAATGTTGGAGCAAATGCACCGCAAGCTGCAGGTAACTACTATATGTGGGGCATGACCACAACAACTAAAAAATTTGGTTTTGACGCCTACAAGCTCATGCTATCTGGCTGGGAAAAGATTACGCGCAAAGAATTTGTTAATCAATACCAAAAGTACATATTCATAAATAAGTACCAAATCCCGGATGAAAACTGCGGCGGAACCTGGTTCAAATGGAAGGGCAATTCATGGGAGTTTCTTGGCGACGGCAAGAAAGTTCTCGATGCCGCCGACGATGCCGCAACCGCCAACTGGGGCGGTAAATGGCGTATGCCGACACAAAAAGAGTGGGAGGAACTATATAAAAACTGCTACGGCGTATGGACTGAAAACTATAACGGAACAGGCGTGAACGGCTGGGTGTTTTACAAGGCAAAAGCAGCCGCCAACAAGAACAAGAGAGTATTTAAAGGTCAAACGCCATTAGCATCATATTCTCTGTCCGACACGCATATTTTCCTGCCCGCTTCAGGCGAGTGGCAGGGAGACATCATCGATAGAGGCGAAAAATGCTACTACTGGTTGTCTTCTATCAGCCAAACCGAAACCCGTAATGCGCTGGGTATCTCAATCGGCGCCAAGTCGACTAGTTTTGCAGGCCAAGGCGGTGGCTCACGCTTTATGGGCTATACGGTTCGTCCCGTGCTCGACAAGAAAAACGCCAAATCGCCCATACCGCAGGTTAATTCGCCAAAGTATTATAAGATAACCATAGTTCAACCTGAACATGGTACCATTGAATCGAAGAACAAGAATCTAGATCTTTCGAAACCGGTGAAAGAAGGTACAAAGTTGGTATTCTGGAGCCGTCCCGCTAGTGGATACCTAAACTATTCCGAAACTTGGGCAGGCACCCCCTGCGATGAAAATGGAGTCCTTATTGTAACTAGCGATGCCACAGTGACTTGCAAATTTAAACCGAAAAACGCGCAGGCTCAGACTAAGACTAGCACAAAAGCTCAACTTCGTTGAATTCTACCGAACACCCCCAAAAATTCGCTTTTTTGGGGGATTTTTTGGGTGATACTCACCACGTTGCAAAAATATTTTTTCATTTCTTGTTCAAAAAACGTATTTTTTATAGTAAAAACGTCGTGGTGTTGAGGAAATGAAATGAATTTTTGTGAAAATGAGAAAAAAACAGCTACAACCAAACCGCAAAAAAGCAAAAGCGGTTTTGGAATTGTCGAAGTGCTGATTGCATCAGTAGTTCTCGGCTTTTTGTACATGGCAGTAATGAACATGCAGGGTGGCAACCACGATGCGTTGCTCCGCATCCGTGCACGCGATGGCGCTACCGAAGTTGCCCAGAATCTTATCGATTCGCTAGGAGCTCTTGGGCTTGCAAGCCTCTCCGATGACAAACTTAAAGACGCCTCAGGCAACTTCAAGCCTTTAATAATCGACCCCATCGTACGTTCTTGGGCAGGCCAACCTGGAACCGTCACCAACACAATAACAGTGAACTACAGAGCCGAAATCACAGTTTCAAACGATAACGAATACAAGGCAAAAGCATCATCCATGCTTTTAGGCACCGATAGCGTTGAGCACGTGTATGCCAAAAGACTTGATGTCAAAGTCAGTTGGCAGTTCAAAAGTTCCACGCAATCCATAACCGTCTCAGGAGTAATTAGATGATTCTTTTTGGACGAAAGGCGAAAGAAGGCTTCACTTTGATGGAGCTCATGGTCTACATCGCCATTGCAGGCATTGTAGCGTTAATTGCTGGACAAGCTTTTAGCAACTCCACCAATTTCCGCATACGCATCGACAACATGGTAAAGGCAAACCAAGAGGCCGAAAACATAGCAACCATCTTTAAAGATGACGTAGAACAACTGGGAACCAAAAGCGCTCAAGGAGCCGGCAATTCATTCGTTACCGTAAGCAATAAAATTTACATGGATCCCGCAAACGCTGACAATAGCAAGAAAGATTCATCTTCTTTTTCGATAACACAAGACGCAGACGGATTCAGCGATTTGACCTTCAGACGCACCCGCTATGATGACGAAGGCCACTACCAAGCAATCGAATCCATCCATTGGTACGTAGAAGACCACATACTCAAACGCAGCTGCTCGATTCTAGAAAGAGCTGACGGTTACACTTTGCCAAACGACGATCCCTGCGCAGGCAGCGGCGAGAATAACGAGCCTACACCTGTGGATATGGCAACCGGAGTTTTCGAGTTTAACGTAGAAGCAGCCCGCCCAGGAACAACGGAAGACGCAGCAATAATGTTCCCGAAAGACGGATCTGATCGCTTTTTACTATATCCGCGCACCGATGCTAGCGTTGAATATGGCAAAAATTTTACCGGTTTCCATTTGGATATCCTCGACGAAGGTTCTTCCATTATGCTTTCGCAATTCTGGGCCAACTACGAAAACAAAGAAGACAATCTTGACGATGCAATTCTCACCGCAGGTTTGCAAAAGGTAAATCAGGGCATCGCCTTAGGCTGGACAGAAACATTAGAATCCAACTGGGAAGAGAACTGTCTAAAGTATGGCGCCCTAACATTCAAGCCAGATACGGTCTATGAACTGTCTTTCGAAATAACATCACAGGCATCCAAGGACCGGAGCTCTAACTTTGTTCCTGGCAAAGACCATATGTCCGTAGGCTTCAGACAATCCACTACAAAAGACTACGCCAAAAAAGGCACAACTATCATCTTGCCCGACTTTTTGTTCTATCCCCCGCTTGACAACAACATGGGAGACGGTGCTGGAAAACGCGTCATGCGCTTTACGGTTCCAGAAAAAGTTGAAAACGTATGCATCGCATTCACGTTCGCGTTCTATTCGCCATTGGCCGCATTAGGCCAAGTCACTATAAAAGACTTGAAAGTAAAACAAGTGGCAACAGCCAACTACAAATTTGATCATTTCAATACAGAAGACGCTAGTAACATAAGAGAGAAGAAAAACGTAAAAGCACTGAAACTCAAGTTGCAGGTAAGCCGAGGAGTCAAGAACGGAGGCAAAGGCGAAACCGGTGACATAAACATGGTAATCCCCATTCCTAGCAACGGAACAGGCGACTAAATTTGTGTGAGAAGAGAGGTTTTGATATGAGAAAACAATATTTAAGCAACAAGGCCGGTGTATCCTTAATCACCGTACTTATGTTTATGCTCATCGCAACCATTGCGGCAACCGCCACTTGGAAGTTTATTTCAAGCGAAGGTTTTTCGAGCGCAAGCCGAATGCTCAAACGTGAGGCCTACCAGAGCGCCCAAGCAGGTATCGAGAACGCCCGTAGCTGGATGACGTTCAACGCCAATGAAGTGGGTGCCCTCATCAGGCAATTTAAGGATGACGGGAAACCCATTAATCTCGACGACCAGTTACGCCATCTTCAAAAATACGGACAAAACTACCATGTATGGCTTACTGGAGTCAACACAGAAGGAACAACATACAAATTAAAGGTTGTTTCTTCCGGTGAAGCTCGTAACAACACGCATCATACAGAAGCTGCTATTTTCAGGGTTGACGGATTGTACCGAGTAAGACTCCCCGTGACCCAATCATCACATAGTTTTGCGGAAGCATTCCACGGAGACTTGAGATCCATTGACAGGCTTAACATCGACAAAGCGGTCATCACGCAGACTCCGGCAGTCAAAAATAGCGGTGGACAAGCTTTAAACGACATTACCGTAACAGAATATCTTATTTTGGACGGTTCTTTTTACGCCAACAACACCAATTCCATCAAAGACCTGTATGCAAGTGGCGGCGTAGGGTCTTGCTCTGGAATCAATGTATCGGGCAATATGTATGTCGGTGGAGTCTTTTACACTGGCAACGTAGAATCAAAAATCGAGGGTTCTCTTTACACCGAAGGTGGCATCAACCTGAGAGACACCTATCCCTATACCGCAGTTACCGGGGGGTGCTACAGTAAGACTGTCGGAAGTGCTACGGTTAAAGGCAACATTACATCGAACGGTCCCTTCATTTATTACGATGCCAATGGATCAAATACCTTTACCGCCAAAGGCCATGTGGTTATCAACGATTCCATAAGATTTCCTGTAAATTACCCAGGGCACCAGGTACAAGATCGCGTTCGATTCGAACACAATGTTTACGTCAAAAGCGACTCTAAAGGAAAAATGGGCGACCCTTCTATCAAAAAATTTTGCGCTGATTGGAATCAGGACTGTGTCGATGGCCGTGATGCCGTTCCAAGAACAAAGATGGGATCTGGCCCCAATGATAAAATTTGGTTGAAAGGATTTGAAGCCTATCAAAAAGGTGCTGCCGCAGCATCATTTTCAACTTGCAACAATGCCGCTACAACAAAATGCGAAAAAGAAGGTTTTACCTGTGCAAGATCACTTGGCCGTACAAAATGGATTGGCTTCAAGGGTACTTTCCTATCAACAGAGCCCTCTGCTGATGACATGGCTGATTGGAACGCCAACAAATTGGATAAATACAGACAAAAGATAGAAGACCGAGACGAAAATTGCGATAAGGCAAGAACCCCCATTCAGATAAACAAGAAAATTTTTGACCTCGGACTCACCCATAGCAAAACCAAAGCAATGGATTGCGATTCAAGGATTTGGTCAGAATGGGATAACACGTCTGCCATGATGAACGCCTGCTACCAAACGGCAAAAGAAAAGCATCAATTGTACAATAACAGTTGGCTAATTATGGAATTCGACTCTCCTGTCGGATGGCAAAAAGGAAACATGAGCGAAGATTTGAAAGGCAACTTTATTTTCAAATTTAATACAAAATCAGGTTCGGTAAACCAAATCAATCTCCCAATAACTGGGGGCAACTCCAAAGTTCTGCTCTATTTGCCAGATGGCTGGCCAGGCAAAGACCAAGACATCGAATTTGTCAGCAAGGATGGCATATATCGTTACTTTGTTTATGGCGAAGGCGATGTAAAACGATTTGACATGGCAGGTCTCGAAACTCCCATGAGCGGTTCTGTAGTTATGGCAAACTGCGCTAGTTTCAGTACGGATGGCAACAACTCTCTAATCGCCCGTTTTGACCAGGAATTGACTGATGACCTCGCCGACGCAGCCATTATTTGCGACAACGATGGTTCAAACACTTGCTCTGGCATGGCAGGTGGCGGAAGTTCCTCAAGCAGTGCTGACGAAGATGAAGGCTATGATCGTTATTATATATCGATGGCACCGCAAATTGGCGTTTCTCTTGAATCGCAAAGTAAGAGTTTCGAAAATGTAGAGAAATTGCAAGCCGCAAACGGGAGCAACAAGCTCGACTCCTCATTTATCATCTTACCTCGCGTTATTTCTCTGCCAAGTGACCCTTACGGAACACTCGGGGACTATATTAATGTCATCGCCTTGAACAGCAAATCGCCTCTAACCAAGGCCCAGCTAAGTCTTGCAAGCCCGTGTACCAAGGTAAACGGATATACGACTTTAGACATAGCCTCTCTAAGCTCTAAAATGTTCTCTCCCGAAGGCAGCAAACTCCCCAAGGGGAACTTCAGATGCGAAATTGAAGCCGAAGGCTATAACAAAAAGGTCCCTATTTTTGTATCAGTGGACAACAATGAATTGCGTAACCTGCACCAGGTTTCTTTTGTCGAGGCGGCCCAAGAAATGCGTCCTAACAGCACCAGGGACATATATGTGCGTTTAAGCCCAAATATGACAAATATCGATTTAAAGGTAACTTGCCCAGCAGCGCCCAGCAACTGGGAATACACTTCTATTTTAGATGACGTTACTCCTGGTGGAACATGTACTTTTAAAGTATCTAACACCTATAGTACAGATAAGCTCATCAAGCTTTTCACAATCAAAACCGTAGCCGCCGAAAGTGGAACCATGACATTCCAGATTCTTGACGGTAACGATTACATTGTTTCCAATCCGTCAATTTCTACTGCATTTATATCTTACGTGGCATCGCTTTCACGCGAATCTATTTTCTCCACACAAGTTGATTCTATTTGTAATGTGACCCCAGACATCTGCCCCTCCGAAGACGAACGCGCGAACTGGCTTGACTGTAGTATTGGAGATGACACAAAATGGGTTGAACCCGATGGTACTGGATTCAAGACAGAAATCCTCAATGATTCTTGGCTGATTACCACAGGCATGAATACAACTGTAAAACTCATTGACGTTTCAAAAGAACCTGGCTGTGTCATCCTCGTTCCAAAAGAACAATGCACCTTTACAGAAAATCAAACAGATTGCGTATTACACGCCTCCGCCAAGCAAAAAGTACATAAGGTTAAATTCAAGTTCGAAAACGTCGAATCAGGCAAAAACCCGTTCTTCAAAGTCAATAGAAGTATCGACATACAAACCTGCAACTACGAAGACAACGAGGAGCACGAATGCATTGTAAACGTTTATCATGATGCAAATCAACTTACAGCAACACTGCTTTCGATGGAAATCGATAAGTCCTACAGCGATAACAAGAATTTCAAATATTGGAAATGCAAAGGACCAAGCTGTCCAGACACCGCTGCAGCTACATCAGATTCCTATGATCCTTTTGCAATAAACGATAACGAAACAGTCATCACCGTGATGTTCAACGAAGTCGACAAGCACTGTTTCTTCGACAAGTTCCAAAGTGATGCCGCCGCCTGTAAGGATTTTCCTGCAGATGAAAGAAAAGAATACTGCATCGACTACTGCGACCCCGATGATCATTGTTCTACTGCATCTGCGACAAAAAGCAAATACCCCGACTCCAAGTGGCATCTGGTCCGAGGAACAATGGACATGATTGATTATGGTAATGGTATCATAACAGTCTACAAAAATAGCGATGTCACCATCATGAGCACCGTCAATGCCGATGCAGGCACACACGGTACATTGAAAGCCTTGGTACGCTTGCCTAAGGATAGCAAGGAATCTGGATTCTTGCTCGGTTCAGATGCCGACGCGATAAATTATATCATGCTCAATGCGTACATCGACAATTACGGCTACGCCAATGTACGAATATGCAATGAGAGTTCCAATACTTGCAAAAACGAAACACTCCCGCTCCATGTCACCGAAGATGACATGGTCATGATTGAAGCCGAAATTTCCTCTAATGACATAACAATCCAGCTCTTCAAAGATAACGAAAGCACCAAGGCAAACGTCAAATTCGATCTCGGCCCTTGGAGCGACGACTTAAAAGGCCCTCATGTAGGCTTCCGTATAGCAAGCCCCAAATTTAAAGTTTACGGTATCGGTTGGAAGAGTAAAAATTACGATTGTATCGACACGTACCCCACAATTAAATGTTCATTCTCAGCCGTTTCCCAATACGGAGTAATCCCGACATTAATATATATCAAGCCATGGGTCGGCTATTCTGGATGGTCGGGCTGGAACAAGAACGATTGCACCGAATTATACCACTATAAAGGAGATGACGCTTGTAACGCAGACAACTTTAGTTACACCACATGCGATAACAAGGGCTTTAGGTTTGATGCAAACAGCAGCGGAAAACACGGTTACACCGATAATAACGGAAACGAAGTATATACCGCCAAAGTAAGCCTTGATTGCGGAGGCAGTTCTAATACCGAAGCAAACATGTGGGCAAACGACAGTGCTCATTGCGGTGTGTTCTGGACCGGACCGCAAGATGTCTGCTCAACAGTAGAATCACTTAAAGGCGAAGTGACTCTTGCTCCTTCGGGCGAACAATCCGTTACATTCAGTAGAGCTATAAACATGCGTACTGCCAAAATTAAGGTGGATGTAGAGAATCCCGACGGAAGCGAATTATGGGGATGGTTATATAGCGAGGGTAAAAATGATGAACTTTACCCCAGCGAACACGTATTCATGACAGAAGAATCAAAAACTTTTGACATCACCGAGTTCGATACAGAAACAACAGGATTTGACGTTTCCAAAGTGAAGAAGGTCCACTTCGAAAATAAAGGAAACAGCACCGTAACAGTAAAAGGCGTCTCGTCCATATGCGAAACAGCAGTTCGTGTCAAGAACTGCAAGGCAGAAGAAAAAGAAAAAGGAGGAACCGGATTCCCTTGGCCATTCTTTGGCAATTGGGGCGGCGGTCAAACCACCTCGTATGTTGAAATCACCGCAAATATCAACAACAGAGACGGTGTAGACGGATTCTTGATTACAGCTCAAAGAGGCTTTGAACAAAAGACCTATGAAATCAGTCGCAGCGAAATCTCTGTATACGGTAATGAAACAGCAGTTATGACCATACCTAAAGGGATGAATGACATCAATGGTCTCTTGAACCAATGGAATTTCAGTATTAAAGTGAAATCTGATGGATCCGACTATTTCGATGCCGTGGACTGTGCAACATCATCTACAGGATTAAACACTGCCGTTTGCAACATTGAAAAACCCGGCGCCAATCTAGAAATCCCCCAGAATTCTATCGAATTCAAGTCAACATTAGATAACTGTGCGAATTGCAATTATACCGTTGAAATAGAAGGTTTAGAGGAACCGCTTAAAAGTGGAACCTGCACTAACGGCATAAACCCAATTACCCCTCCTAACCTAACGCCGCAACAAATGCAGCAGGGCATACTTCACAGATGTAATATCAACATTCCAATTATAGAGATGCCCACTTTGGAAGTTGGAAAAACCTATAAAATAAAACTATATAGCCCCGATAGTAAATTTGAAGAATGTCAAAGCACATTTACAGTTGCAGAAGGTTCAGGTTTAATTAATGATCTGGAAATCACTTCTTGCACAGTAGACAAAGTAGATGGTTCTACTGTTACCATAAAAACAAAAGCCAAAGGATGCCCGAAAAAAGAAGATTGCACGTATAGTATCTATCCTGCAATTGACGGAAGTGGATATTACAAAGGCAATGATGCAGTCCAGTTCTCCTATGGCGGAGAAGGTACTGTTCCACATTCGATAACTATAACCAACAAGAACAACAAGACCTCTACTTGTAACTTTAGCGTAACATACGGTACCAGCAGTAGCTCTGAAAGCAGTAGCAGTTCTGTAGCAAGCAGCAGCTCTGTAAGCAGCAGCAGCTCCGTAAGTAGCAGTAGCTCTGCAAAGAGCAGCAGCAGTTCTGCAAAGAGTAGCAGTAGTTCTGTAAGCAGCAGTAGCTCTGCAAAGAGCAGTAGTAGCAACGCGTTTGAATGTAATGATGCAAACTCGACTGTATTTACTCTAGATAATTTCCATGAAACAGAAGCAGGAGAATGCGCCAAATATACGATGACAAAATCATCATTGTTAAGAATAGGATGTTGGTGGGCCGTCGCCACCCCAGTTACCATTAAGCTAACAAACTGTGACGGAACAATAACAACCATAACGCATCAATGTAAAGACTGGGTCAACGTACTACCTAATGGAATGTGTACAATTTATCTAAAACCAGATAAAAAGCTAAACTGGAAATTCAACGATGAAAATTGGGGTCAATAACAATTAAAAACACCCCATAAACTCCAAAAAGCTCCCCCACCGGGGAGCTTTTTTCATGTGCGAATAGTCACTTTTTACCCCTCTTAAAACAACCAAAACACTTACAATTCTGTGAAAAACATGCACTATTTCACACGGCATCTTGACTTCAATTTTATCAAATCTATTTTTTTATTAACGATATCTAGGATGTTTGGGGGTGTGGACATTTTCCAGTGTTTTGTCAACACTCAAAAGTCGGGATAGTGCCTATTTCATCGTTATTTATCTAGTTTCAATGAAAAACAAGGATATGCCATGAATAGCTTCAAGACTTTAATAGCCGCTTCGCTCATCGGAACAGCGGCTTTTGCTGCACCGGGTCTCACCGTGAGTGGAACTGATTTACAATACAACGGCAAGAAGATTTTCTTCTCGGGTACAAACCTCGCCTGGAGCGACTACAACTCCGATGTGGGCGCAAGTCCACTCGACGAAAACGCATGGCGCAAGGCTGTCGAAGGCACACGTGCTGCAGGCGGTAATGCCATCCGTTGGTGGCTTTTCAATAACATGAGCCAGAGCCCGACTATTGACGAAACGACGCACTTGGTCACCGGCCCCAAAGAAAACACCATTGCCAACATGAAGAAGGCTTTGGACATCGCCGAAGAATATGGCGTGATGGTTTCGATGTGCCTATTTAGCCACAACTTGATGGAATCGAACCAGTGGGGCATTTACAACGAAAAACTCGACATCACGGCAAACGAATTGCTGTTCGAAGACGAAGGCACTAAGGCTTTTATTGATAACGTATTGATTCCGGTCGTGAAAGCCATTGGCAACCACAAGGCACTCATGACTTGGGAAGTCTTTAACGAACCCGAAGGCATGACAAGCGAATGCAGCGGCTGGACGCTAAAGAAGATGGCACTCGCCAAAATCCAGAAGTTTACGAACAAGGTTGCAGCAGCCATTCACACAACAAACCCGGAACTCCTCGTTTCGACGGGTAGCGTGAACATCAAGTATCAAAAATACTGGAATGACGCAGCGCTCATCGAAGCAGGTGGCGAAGCCAAGGGTACGCTCGACTTTTTCCAGACGCACTATTATCCGTACTGGCAAGACGACGCCGTGAGCCCGTTCGTAAATACCGCAGCCCAGATGGCCACGAAATATGGCTATGACAGCAAGCCAATGATCATTGGCGAATTCCCGGCAAGCGGCTGGAAGGGCGATACCTACAGATCCAATTTTGCGGCCAAGACCGAGATTTCTACAGAAGAATGCTACCGCAAGGCTTTTGACGGAGGCTATGCAGGCGCTCTTGCTTGGCAGTACATTGGCGACAAGACCGAAGCGAACTTCGGCGGTTACAGCTACACGATTGATCCGGCTCTCGATGCCATGAAGAAGCTCGCCACAACTGAAGAAGCAAGCATAAAAATTAAGGATGTGACCATTGAAGGCGGCAATGGCGGAAACGGCATGATGGCTGTGACTTACGGCGCTGACAACGGTCAGGTCGAATACCAGAACAAGGGCGGTTGGGATTTGTCCAAGGCTACAACTTTTACCTGGACGGCAAAGAACAATGGCACTTCGACCGCAGACATTTACCTTATCTTCAAGCTCACTGATGCTTGGACATGGACGGAAACCGATGGCAGCTGCAAAGTTCCGGCAGGCGAAAAGGTCACTTGCTCTATCGACATTTCTAGCTTTGCCGACCGCAACAAGACTTTGAGTGTCACGCTCGCAAACTATGCCGCAGGCTACACCGGCACGGTCATCTACGATGATATCAAGGCAGGCGACTTGACGCTCTTTGACTTCAACACAGACAAGTACGATGCCTTCAAGCGCGGCTACGAGAACACCGAAGAAATGATTCCAGAAATCAAGATCGTGTTCGACGAAAACTACGTTTATGGTCAGCAAACCAACTATTGTTTCAAGGCCAAGCCGAGAACGACTGCAAAATTCAGCATCAACGGCGACAAAATTATGCTCACCACCAAGTCAAAGGGCAATGTGAGCGTTGACGTATTCGGCATGAATGGTCGCATCGTAGCCACACTCTTCAGCGGAAAACTCGATGCCGGCAACTACATGTTCAGTCTCAACGAAATGCCCAAAGGTCAGTACATCGTACGCATGAAAGGAGCCGGAATTACAACCACACAGCCGGTTGTGATTAAGTAAAAAATGACTGGATCCTTCGGATGACGAAGCTAAGAGTCCCGCGAAATCGGGACTTTTTTTATCGTCATTCCAGCCAGAGCCTGCCCTGAGTATCGTCGAAGGGAGCCGGAATCACCTTTACATTCCTTCTAAAAATCCTTTGAATTTTAAACCCAAAAATATATTTTTATGAGAAAAGTTAAGAGTTTCAAGTTACCAGCTATTTCTAGAGAAAAAGCATCTTGTATTTAAACTTTTCTAGTAACTATTGACTAAGAACTAGTAACTTTATAAAACGGAGTGTTTATGAGATGTCTTAATTTTGCAAATGTGTCTGTTGCAGCAACGGTCGCAACACTTGCCACATCAGCATATGCAGCAACCCCCACCCGTTTAGAAGCAGAAGACGCAGTCCTCAAGGACGACCATAAAGTCGTTGTAACCGAAGACGCCAAAGCCTCTGGCGGAAAATACGTTGCCATGAAAGATGGCAATTTGGAATTCAAGGTAACGCTCCCTGCCGCGGGCTATTACACACTTTGGGCGCATTACCAATTGCCAACGGAATCCGGCAGCAAAATCCAGAACTTGACCGTCAACGGCACTTCCGCAGGTCAAATTTCTTTCGGCACCTCAGACGAATTCAAGACCATCAAGGGCGCCGGGAAAATCAAGTTGAAAGCTGGCGAAAACACCATCGGCATTGTTCACAGCTGGGGCTGGGTGAATCTCGACTACATCGAGCTCACGGAATACGAAGCATCCCCGTGGAGTCTCTCCCCGACTCCTGTCACGCCAGAACCGACCGAAAGCGCACAAAAACTCTACAACTTCTTGCTCACTAATTTCGGCAAGCGCGTGATTAGCGGCGTCATGACAAATCGCGCCATGGAAAACGATGGCAAGTACACGCCGCAAACCTACGAAACGCAAGAAGAACTCAAGTACATCCACGATGCAAGCGGCAAGAACGTTGTGCTTGTGGGTTTTGATTTTTTGCATGCTTCGGGTAAAAATTCCGAGCAACAGTGGTACACCGGCTACACGCACGCTGCACTCGAAATGGCAAAATACGTTTGGAAACAAGGTGGCATTCCGCAAATCAACTGGCATTGGAAAGACCCGATGCACGATGTCGAAGCGTTCTACACGCAATCCAGCGGGAACGACCCCTACACCGAATTCAGCATTGGCAAGGCTTACGACGAAGCAACTGGCAAGTGGAAGACAGAAAGCGACGAATATAAAGCCATTATGCGTGATATGGAAATGATTGCAGACTCGCTTTTGACATTGCAAAAAGAAGGGGTTGCCGTTCTTTGGCGCCCGCTCCATGAAGCCAGTGGAAAATGGTTCTGGTGGGGTACAGACGGAGCAAAGCCATGCGTAGCTTTGTACAAACTCATGTTCGATACGTTTGTCAACAAAAAGGGTTTGCACAACTTAATTTGGGTATGGACCACCGATGAAGCGACTGATGCCCTCGACTGGTATCCGGGCGATGAATACGTGGACGTTGTTGGACGCGACTACTATTACTATCCGCGTGAATCAAACCACTCAAGTCTTGTCGGCAGTTTTGAAACGGTGAAGGAAATTTTCGGAGGCAAGAAAATCGTGACGCTTAGCGAAAACGGTTCCGTGCCTTACCCTGATGAAATGAAGGCCGATGGCGCCAACTGGAGTTGGTTCATGCCCTGGTATGGCGACTATGCCATGGAAAGCTGGGCAAACGACAACAATGTCGAAAGCTGGAAAAAAGTCATGAACAACGAATACACGATAACGCTCGAAGACATGCCCGGCTGGGACAAATATAAGATTGTCGAACCGCCAACTACGGGAATCAAAAACACGCTCCAGCCGAGCACATTCACACCAAACATTTCTATTGCCGGCAAGAAATTGCAAATCATTCTCGGTGGAGCAAATAACGCAACAGTCACCATTTTCGACATGCAAGGCCATCAAGTTTTAAGCCGCGCAGTTAATGGAACAAATGCAAGTATAAGCTTGAATAACATTGCCGTCGGTCAATACATCATCAAAGCAAGTGCCAACAATCACAATACCATGCAAATTTTGCGCGTAAAATAGTGAGCGATGCAACATGTATTTTAAAAAAAAGGTTCATTTTTGAACCTTTTTTCTATTTTTAAAGCATGACCGAAAAGAACCCCCTTTATTTTACCATTCACGGACATTTTTATCAACCACCTCGCGAAAACCCCTGGACTGGCGTCATTGAAAACCAGCCGAGCGCACGCCCGTTCCACGACTGGAACGAACGCATTGCAAGCGAGTGCTACAGCCCGAACTCCGCTAGCCGTATTTTGAATTCCAATGGCAAGATTGTCGACATTGTCAATAACTACGATTTCATGAGTTTCAACATCGGCCCGACCCTCATGGGTTGGATCCGCACGAATACGCCTGACACCTATAAACGCATTCAGGAAGCCGACAAACGCAGCCAAGAACGTATGCACGGTCATGGCAACGCCATTGCCCAAGTTTATAACCATATCATCATGCCGCTTGCAAGCGAACAAGATAAGCGCACGCAAATTCGCTGGGGCATTGAAGATTTCAAATTCCATTTTGGTCGCATGCCCGAGGCCATGTGGCTTGCCGAAACAGCAATCAACTTTGAAACCGTTGTCGAGCTCATCAAGGCTGGCATCAAGTACACCATACTCTCGCCCACGCAAGCAAACGCGTTCCGCAAACTTGGCGACAAGAAGTGGATTGATTGCAGCAACACAAACATTGATACGACTCGTCCATACCGCATTTATCCACGCGACAAAGAAGGTAACCTTGTCTGCGATGGCTACCTCGACGTATTTTTCTACAATCCGTGGCTCTCTAGCGCGGTCGGATTCGAGCATTTGCTCCGCGATGCAGGGACATTTGGACACCGCATCGAAAGCGCTTGGGATTCGAACCGTAACGAACCACAACTCGTAAGCATCGGCACAGATGGAGAATCCTACGGTCACCACGAACCGTTTGGCGACATGTGCGCCGCATGGCTTTACAACAAGTTCGCACCAGAAAACAACATGGTTCCCGTGAACTACGGCTGGTTCCTCGAAAAATTCCCGCCCAAGCACGAAGTCGAACTCAAAAACTTCTATGGCGAAGGTTGCGCCTGGAGCTGCGCTCACGGCGTAGGCCGCTGGTACAGGGATTGCGGTTGTTCCACCGGCGGTGGCGCCGACTGGAACCAAAAATGGAGAGGCCCGCTCCGCGACGCGTTCAACCACCTCAAGGAAATCGCCGACAGCATCTTCGTTCGCGAATTTGAAAAGATTTCAAAAATCGATCCATGGGAAGCCCGCAACAATTACATCCAGGTGATTGTAGCTCCCGAAGACGAATCCCGCAAAGAGGAGTTCCTTAAGGCAACTCTTAATGAACCCGAAAAGCAAGAAGACCGCTCCAAGGCCATTAGACTTTTGGAAATTCAGAAATTCTGCTTGTTCAGTTTCACGAGCTGCGGCTGGTTCTTCAACGACATCGAAGGTTTGGAACCGGTGCAGAACATGCGTTACGCACTCCGTGCCATGCAGCTCTTAAAACCGTTCCTCCCGATGGGCGACAATCTCAAGAGCGAAATTCTCTACATTCTCGCACGCGCCACAAGTAACGAACACAAGTGGAACGGCGCCGAAGTATTTACAAAGTACGCCGAAGAAAACGTCCCGTCCGTCATCAAGCAAATGGCAGAACGTGCCGCCATTTACCATCTTGAACTCGAAGACGATTACCTAAACAAAGACTCCCGCATCACGGCTACAAAGATTGCTTCCCGCCGTCGCCAGACATTGGTTCGCACATCTTACGAAGACAACGATCTTAACGAAACCTGCGTCACGACAAATTTGGTTGTCACGGACCAACTGAGCCGCGTAAACATCATCGTCATGATGGGCGAAGAAAAGGACTGCGGACTTACATTCGTTACCGACCCGAACATGACTACGGAACAGCTCCACGAACTCTACCCGACTGCATATGTTGTCCGCATGAGCAATCTCGCGAGCGATTCCCTGAAACGCATCAACCAACTTGCAACGCAAAAGCATCTCGAAAATGTAACGAAATCGTTCTCTGGATTTGCATTGAATCACGGCATTTCCATCGACAGCTTGGCAGACCCGGACCATACCTTGCCGGATACCATGCGTAAGATTCTCACTGTGGAAATCAACGCTCGAATTCATCACGCGGCATTGCTGCTTTTGAACGAGCATAACAAGGCGAACATAGAGGAAATTCACGAGCTCATTACCGAAGCAACTGCGCTCAACACGCACTTCAGTTTCGGTGGACTCGGTCATATGTTCTTCCACAAGCTCACGTTGCTTATCGACGAAGTCTCAAAGAAGTTCGATGAAAATACTCTCACCTACATCACCGATCTCATTACGGTCGCAGACTGGCTGAAGATTTTCATCAACAAAACGACTCTCGAAAACCACGTCTTTGGAATCTACAAGAAGTACAAGGCAGAACCTGAAGGAAAATTTGCGGCACTCAAACCCATGTTCCAATGGTTGAACTTCGAGGTCATTTAATGTACCAATTGTCAAAAGCACCGCTACTAAACGCGCAGCAAATTGACAAGCGTCTGGAATCACTCGCCCAAGAACTTAAGGCGTGTGATTTCGACATTATTTTATCCGTTCTCACTGGAAGTTATATTTTCACAGCCGACATTTCCCGCCGCATCGCATGCCCCAATTTGCAAATTGCATTTATCAAGGCATCAAGCTACGGCAATTCCACTGAATCGCAGGGGAAAGTTCAAATTAGTGGAATCGAAAAAATCGAAATCAAGAACAAACGCGTTCTGTTAATCGATGACATCCTGGACACCGGCAATACGATGTGTGCGCTCGTGAAAACCCTTACAGAACTAAACCCCGCCTCCATCAAGACTTGTGTACTGTTGAATAAGGAATCAAGACGAACCGTTGACTACCATGCGGATTTCGTTGGTTTTGATATAGAAAATAAATTTGTGGTCGGTTACGGTCTCGACTATGCAAACGATTACCGTACCCTGCCCGAAATATGGACTCTTGAAGAAGTATGACAGACAACGAAAACACAAATGAAACCGAAAATGATGACTTGAACGAAGTCAAAAAACATGCAACCATGACGTTTGCTGCCATCGAGCGCAGTTTGCACAGGATGTCATATCGCAAGAGAAATGCCATCCGCATCATCGTCTGCCTGCTGTTTTTCATTGCGGGTTACCAAGCGAACAACATTTTCAGCAGCAAGATTCCGACTGAAAAAATCATCGAGAAAATCGCGGCTCAGCCGGATCTTCCAAACAAATGCAAATACCGCTACGATCGTTCCATGGAATACGCCATCATGCACGAATGCGTATTCTCTCACGACATTCCGACCGACGAAGTGAAACTAATCCAGCGCATCAATTACTGCTCTTGCGCCTTGGAACGCGTACAAAAGAAAAAGCCCTTCCAGAAGATGTTCGAAAACAATCTGGAGGACTTCACATTTAAGATTCGCGAAGAAATCCTGTGCAAGGATGAAAAGATTCCTCCTGCACTTGAAATGGATTCCTCATCGACTACAAAATAAGCATTCCGTCGCCGTAGCTGAACAGTTTTAGTTTGTTCTCTACGGCCATTTTGTATGCGGCAAGCGTGTTTTCGCGGCCATAGAATGCAGACACCAACAAGATAAGCGAGCTCTTTGGCCAATGGAAATTGGTCAAGAGGCCATCCACCAACTTATACTTATATCCCGGATAGAAGAACGCATAGGTCACACCCTTTTGCGGTTTCAAGAATCCGTTCGCATCGGCAATAGTCTCTACGACGCGCGTACTCGTTGTACCGACAGTCACGACACGACCGCCTTCGCGCTTGGCCTTGTTGATAATGTCGGCGTTTTCCTTGGTGAGTTCGTAATGTTCACCATGCATTTTATGCTGCGAGAAGTCTTCGACAGAAATATTCTGGAACGTGCCCGGCCCCACATGGAGCGTCACTTCAGCAACATAAACGCCTTTCGCTTTCAAGTCTTCGAGCATTTGTTCACTAAAGTGCAAGCTTGCGGTCGGAGCAGCAACGGCGCCAGCATACTTTGCAAAAATAGTCTGATACGCTTTTTTGTCATCTTCGTCATCAGGACGGTCAATGTAAGGCGGCAGCGGAACATGCCCTTCCTTATTCATAACCTCTTCCATTTCTGCAGGCGTCTTTGCAAAACGGAGAACGCGGTTACCGTCTTCTTCATGAACTTCTTCAACGAACGTGGGCACTCCAGCAAGCTTCAGTTCACGCCCGACTTGGAAAGCCTTGCCTGGATGCACTTTAGCTTCAAAGCGGGCCTCGCCTGCTTCTGACGGGTTCAACGCCTGAACCAAAAGCACCTCAACTTGACCGCCAAACTGCGTTTCACCATAAAGGCGAGCAGGAATGACTTTCGTGTTATTCACCACGAGGCAATCGCCCGGACGGAACAAGTCGACAATTTCCGGAGCCTTCATGATGCGGCGCTCGCCGCCATCCTTCGGGCAGTAAAGGATATGTGTTTTACCTTTTCCTGCCGTACGGGATGCAATCAGTTCTTTCGGAAATTCAAAGTTATAATCAGAAAGACGGCAATCCATGACTATGCCTTCATATCCTTCAAAGTAGATTTTAATTTTTCAATCATCTCTGTTTTCAGAGATTCCGGCTTCAAGATTTTCACGTCAGCAAGTACACCGAACAGCCATGTTTTAAAGTCTGGAGTCAAACGGAGCTTCATGCTCACGATCATATTCTTGTCCTTATCCTCAGTGATTTCTGCAGGCGGAGAGAAACGGGACTTCAAGAACTGCGTTTTAAGCCAACCCGTCTTGATGAGAAGCGAGACCGTTTGCGGGTCTTCTGAAGAAACGTACTTGCCGAACAAATACTTGTAATGTTCATCCACGTCAAACGGAGTTTTCAGAGAAATCGCAGAGACATTTGTCTGTACCACGTTCTGGATATTTTCTACAAGATAATTCTTGAAGATATGTGTTTCGGCATAAGAGTCATCAGCGGCAATCAAGTAAAGCGTATCTACACGCATTACAAGCTTGATCGGGCTGACTTCAACTGTTTTCTTTTCGCCATCTTCATTCGTGCTAGTGTACGTTATACGGATCTTGAATCCATCGCGAATGGCCATCAAAAGCTTTGAAACTTTAGTTTCTTGAGCCTTGTGATCGCAGAACGGGCCGTAATCCATGATGTAATTCGGGTCTAGCGTAATCGCTTCAGCCTTGAAGCCATCCGGATCCGTCGTCTGCATGGACGAAATAACACTATCAATGAGTTTTCTATTCTTCAAGTCCAGCGGAGTCGTGTCGCTCATGGTCTTTTTAAGTTTTTCAAGCTGCTTCACGATTTTCTGGTTGAAGTCCACCTTTTGTTCAGTTTGAATAACATAAAAAGTTTCGCCATCTTTTTTGAACTTATGGAGACCGCAATTTTCCTGTTCCAAAGCATTCAAATGGCGGAAAATCGTTCTCGGCCCGCAATCCATAGCGTCAGCAAGCATTGAGACCGTCATCGGCACACGAAGTTTACTCTTTATCTTATTTATTTTCTCATATCCAGTAGCCATTACTACTCCTCTTTTTCCTAAGTCTTTAAAATTCTTAGTCGGTTACCCACCGCCACTGACCGTGCAAAACCAGCAACAGCCAATAGCGCAAACTCTCTCTGTACAATATTCGTCACACGCCCCTCGACCAAGAATCGCTTGCCCACATACGTAACATGAACAAACGAATTTTTCAAGAAACGGTATGACGCTAACCTATCCATAATTTTTTTGCAAAGGTCTTGCTTCCCGAGATTCTTTTTTAGAATCGCAGTACCATGCATATTCAAAGAGACAATGCCAGGAATACATTCAATACGAGACCTTAATTCACTGGGATAAACTTCATCCTCGTAATAAAAAGTCACCTTAGCAACGCCAGACTTTACCTTGACACTATACTTAAAAATCGGATGGGCGACATCATCCAAAACATCCCAAATTTGACGTTCCAAATCCGCATCGGACACCTTAGAACTTTTACGGACTCGGACCATGTTCACGCAACCGCGGAGACCGGCAATTTCACAGACTTTTGTCTGTAGCGCCCGTCTCGTTGCAAGGCTTTCTACAAAACCCCGCAAATAGACAATTCCCTGTCCAGCTTCAACAGAGATATCTTCGCTAAGGCCATTCGACAAAAGATCCAACTGTTTACGCACAACAGAAACAACTTGGTCGTTTGGCGCATTTTCTGCATAACGCGGATAGCTCATGAAGATAACCAGTCCATCATCCATTCTCACCACAAGTTTGTCCTTGGTTTCATCCTTGACGACACCAATGGCAATTCCAAACTGTTTGCGGATGACATGGTAAACATGGTCACCGAGCAAAGTATTTACACACTGAGCAGGCAAAAGCCTGTAGCCTTCCGGGGACTCCTCATGGTCTATCGAAATTTTCGGTCCCTCGAACTTTGCATCAGTTAACCCGTTTTTATAAACAATAACTTCCTTGTCCCTAGACTGGAAAAAACTCTTCACAACGCAAGGGCGATTTGCCCCTTCAAAGTAAAGCCAGTCCCCCGGGAATATGCGATTGTGTCCGTAAACCTTCGCATATTCTGCCTGCGGATCATCCTTGTGGCAAAACGCAAATTCCTGCGAAAATGCCACATGGAAAGTCCCACAGTGCGTACAAACGCAAAGCAAAGGAATCCCGCGTTCAATACCGCCATACGTCGAATACTCTTCCATGGCGCAGACGTCATGGCGAACTGCCTGCTGGCATTGCCGGCAGTACAGTAGCTGCGAGTATAAACGATACGGAAAATATTGACGCATGTTTGAGGTATGAGGTTTGAGCACGGGGCTTCGCCCCTTTGAGGTCTGAGACAACTAAACCAAAAGTTCAGCCACCTCAAAGTGCAACGACCTCAAAGCGAGTTTACGAGCGTCCCCATTGCTCATAGCTATTTCATCAGCGGGAGAGCCACGTCGATTCGACGGAGAACTTCGTCCTTGCCAATGAGTTCGAACATTTCCCAAAGGCCAGGGCCTGCGGTAACACCAGACACGGCAAGGCGCGGAGCACCAACGAGTTCACCGACCTTGTGGCCGCAACGTTCAGCAAGTTCGTAGAAGCCCTTTTCGATGACCGGAGTCTTGAAGTCGTCGATTGCGGCAAGCATGTCGCGAACGAGCGATGCAAGTTCCTTGGAGCCTTCACCGAAATGTTTCTTCGCACCCTTCTCATCGTATTCCGTCGGAGCGACAAAGAAATACTTTGCCATCGTGGCGAGGTCCTGCACAAAGTGCGCACGCGGTTTGAGCTGCTTCACGATTTCCAGAAGACGTTCGTTCGGTTCCGCACTCGTATCAACGTCCATTGCCTTAAGGCCTTCGACCATGATATCCTTGAGGAACGCGTCGTCGCACAGGTGGATGTGCTGACCGTTCATCCACTGCAACTTCTTTTCGTCGAAGCTAGCGGACTTCGGGTTGATGCGTTCGAGCGTAAAGCTATCAACCATTTCCTTGATGGTCATGACTTCACGGTCGTCACCCGGGTTCCAGCCGAGGAGTGCCAAGTAGTTCACGAGCGTTTCGGGCAAGTAGCCGAGGTCGCGGAAGTCGCCCACAGAGGCGGCACCCTTACGCTTAGAAAGCTTGCCACCATTCTTGTCGAGAATCACCGGCAAGTGGCACCACACAGGCGGCTGCCAGCCGAATGCCTTGTAAAGGAGTTCGTGCTTCGGCGTAGAGCTGATCCATTCATCGCCGCGGAGCACGTGCGTTGTACCCATGAGGTGGTCATCGACAACGCTTGCAAAATGATAAGTCGGGTAACCGTCGCGCTTGATAAGCACGAGGTCGTCCAAGAGTTCGTTCTGGTAGCTGATGTGGCCACGAATCATGTCGTCAAATTCGGTGACGCCTGATTCCGGAACCTTGAAGCGGATGACAGCCTTTTCACCAGCAGCGATACGGGCTTCGGCTTCTTCGCGAGAAATATTGCGGCAATGGCGGTCATAACCGGTAACCGGCACATGGGACTTTTCCTGTTCGGCGCGAACTTCTTGCAGGCGTTCTTCGGAGCAGAAGCAGTAGTAGGCATAGCCAGCGTCCAAGAGCTTCTTGATTTCGCGGTGGTAAATGTCCAAGCGTTCGCTCTGGAAGTACGGACCGCAATCACCTTCGCAACCCGGACCTTCATCCCACTGGAGTCCAAGCCACTTGAGATCGCGCATCAAATCGTGCAATGCTGTTTCGTTGTAGCGCTTACGGTCTGTATCTTCAATGCGCAGGTAGAACGTGCCACCCATGTGCTTTGCAAAGAAGTAGTTGTAAATTGCCGTGCGAGCTCCACCAACATGCAAATAACCCGTGGGGCTCGGAGCAAAGCGTACACGAACTGGACTTTTTTCAGTCATAAATTCCTCTTTAAAACTATTTTATTTTATGACAAAAACTAGCAAAATCAATTGCACATAATCGAATCGAACAATTGCTTCTAGCGACAAACAGGAATACTTTCTCGTAAACAACGCTTACAAACTTTCAAAACCATTGTAATTATATTACGAAATACTTTTGCCGGTGTAATTTTAAAAATGAAAGCCAAGGCCACACCATTTTAATTTCTAACTTGCGGGCGCAATAAATTCTATGGAGTCAAAATGATCATCAATCCAATGATCCGCAGCAACATGTGCATCAACGCTCACCCCAAGGGATGCGCCACCGACGTTAAACACCAAATCGAATTCATCGAGAAAAAATTCGCCGAACGCGGCATTCTGAACAACTTGCCCAAGAGCGCCCCCAAAACAGTTCTCATTCTCGGATGCTCAACCGGATATGGACTCGCCAGTCGCATCACCGCCGCATTTGGCTACAAGGCAACGACCATCGGTGTATCATTTGAAAAAGAAGGCTCCGACGGAAATAACGGTTCGCGCGAAAAAACAGGTACACCAGGTTGGTACAACAACATGGCTTTTGACAAATTCGCCAAAGAAGCTGGGCTCGAAGCCGTGACATTCAATGGTGATGCGTTCTCGCACGAAATGCGTAAGAACGTTATCGACACACTCAAAAAGACGGGCCGTAAAGTAGACCTGTTAGTTTATAGTGTCGCAAGTTCAGTCCGCGTCGATCCGGACAACGGAACAATCTACCGTAGCGTGCTAAAGCCAATCGGTAAAGTATTCTCAGGCGCCACCATCGATTGCCTGACCGGGAAAATAAGCACAATCAGTGCAGAGCCCGCCACCGCAGAAGAGGCCGCAAATACGGTAAAAGTGATGGGCGGCGAGGACTGGGCGCTCTGGGTCCGACAACTCAAAACTGCAGGCGTTCTCGCCGAAGGTGTTAAGACAGTCGCTTATTCATACATCGGTCCAAAGCTTTCCCATGCCATTTACCGCGACGGCACCATCGGAGGCGCCAAAAAGCACCTCGAAGCAACGGCTCTCGAACTCAACAAGGAACTGCAAAACGATTTGCACGGCGAAGCCTACGTCTCTGAGAACAAAGGACTCGTCACACGTTCCAGCGCCGTCATTCCCATTATCCCGATGTACATTTCCGTGCTCTTCAAGGTCATGAAAGAAATGGGAAATCACGAAGGATGTATCGAGCAAATGGAGCGCCTCATGACCGAAAGACTTTATACGGATTCCGGCGTCCCGACGGATGAAAATCACCTTATCCGCATTGACGATTACGAATTGGACCCGAAAGTTCAAGCAGAAGTGGACAAGCGCATGGCGACCGTCACGCAAGAAAATCTCGCTGAAGTCGGAGACCTCGAAGGCTACCGCCACGATTTTCTCGCCACAAACGGATTCGATATCGAAGGTGTCGATTACACTCAAGATGTCGCCACACTGACAAGCATCTAATTTCTACCTTTAAGGCAAAACCCCTTAACATCAAGGATTACTTATGGAAACACTCAATTCCATTCTCGATGCTATCGATGGGTACGTCTGGGGCGTTCCCCTCATTGTCATCATTCTCTTTGTAGGCGTTCTCCTGACGATACGTCTCGGCGGTCTGCAAGTCATGAACTTGCACAACGCCCTGCGATTCATGGCACACAGCGAAAAAGATGGTGCCGGTGAAGTTTCCAGCTTCGGCGCTCTCTGTACGGCACTCGCCGCTACCATCGGAACAGGAAACATCGTCGGTGTCGCCACCGCTATCGGTACCGGTGGCCCCGGAGCTTTGTTCTGGATGGAAGTCGCCGCATTCCTCGGCATGGCCACCAAGTACGCCGAAGGCTTGCTCGCCGTCAAGTACCGCACAGTCGATAAAGACGGCAAGGTTCTCGGAGGCCCGTTCTACTATATCGAAACAGGCATCAAGGAACGCTTCGGCTGGAACATGAAATGGCTCGCCGTGATATTCGCCATTTTCGGCATGTGCGCAGGCC
>Ga0265300_10000383_pt1 | contig 45266 bp, 63 predicted proteins | sample AusTroGonzalo_MG_FD_193482 | JGI IMG/M metagenome (GOLD analysis project Ga0265300, IMG submission 193482) | Bovine rumen microbial communities from tropical cattle in Woodstock, Queensland, Australia - Gonzalo_03 | ecosystem: Host-associated > Mammals > Digestive system > Stomach > Rumen ... | reverse complement strand
ACGCCGCGAATTCCATTATTAACCCGAACTTGCGCGACCGCGCGTTCGAATCTATCGGCAACACGGTTCAAATTCCCGTCATTAACTACGACGGCGACGTTACCGTGTCCAACGTCCGTTCCTGTGTCATTGGCGACGACGAAAATACGTCCGCCCTTTATACCGTGAATTGGGTAACGTTGGCCGTTGGTTTCACAATGGTCCCGCAACTGTACCGCAACAACGAAATTTCCTACGAACACGATTTCGCCCGCAAAATGGAAAAAGTTTGCCGCGCCCTTGCAACCGCAATGGACGTTTTGGCAATCGCCGCTTTGGAAGCGAACAAAACCCAAGTGTTCAAGGATCAGTTGTATTACACCGTAACGTCGAATTCCGTGCAAATTCCGTGGATCGCGCGAATGGAATTCCTTTCCGATCTTAACGCGATGATGCGGGCGAATGCCTACCCCGAAATGTTGCACGTTATCGGCGGCGCGGGCTTCGATTCGTTGGTCCGCAAGTTGGCCGAACACGATATCTATAACGACGTCAACAAGCGTTTGGAATACGATAACAAAGTGTTCCACTATACCAACAACATTACCAACGAACAGGGCGTGTTCGCCACGGGTTACGTTGTCGCCGACGGTAACGTGGGCGTTCTTACCCGCGTTGACCGCGAAGCCCTTGCCCGTACCCGTGCGAATTTCCACGAATGGGACGTCGTGCGGCTTCCGTTCATTGACTTGCCCGTGGGTTCCCACTACTATACCGCCGTTGGCGACCAATCCGGCATCGCCGGGGCCGCTTCCGCCGATATGGTTTGCAACGTCAAGGAATATTTCGGTTTTTCCGTTGACGTGGCGTTCCTCGTTGCCTACAATTCCGCGCCCGCAACCGTCGCCAACCCGATCATTAAGGTTGAATTGGCCGCGCCCGGAACCGCGAACCCGTTCGCCGCGCCCGTGGAAATCGTGAATACGGAAGATAACCCCGTCCCGACACAGGCAATTACCACCTAATCGGGACTGACTGAAACCAAACCACGCGGGGACGGGAACAAAAACCCCGTCCCCGTTTTTCATTTGCAAAGAAATCGAACTTTTATGATACGGTTACAAGATATTCAAACGGCGTTATTGCCTGTCGTCGGTTGGCAACAGGATTACAACCCACAAAATCAAATTGACGACGCGTTGACGCAATCCGAAAGCGGGTTAACGTTTCAAGGGGCGCACCCGCTTTGCACGTTGGCGAACGTCCGCGCAATTATGCCGGACGATTACTTGTATAAATACCCCGATTGGAACAACACGGCCACGTACACGGTCGGCGCAAAGGTAAAGCACGGCGGGAAAGTATGGGTTGCCGTCAATGCGAATACAGGATCGGAACCCGCCGCCAACAATTCCGATTGGGCGTCGTATAATATGCTTTCGGACTTTGTGCGAAACTTGACAGTAAACGGGATTAATACGGCCGTTCAAACGTTCATACAGGAAAAGCAACTGCAACAGGAAACGCGGAATTTGTTGGAACGTCGCACGTTCTTTGACGGGGCCGCACGAATGGCCGCGACCATTGATCCAACGGGGAAGATCGTCGGTTTCGAAATTGTCCCCGTCCGCGCAATGGGCGTAACAACGAAAATCGAACGGATCGGTTTGCAAATGATCGGGGCCACGGGAACGGTAAAACTCTACCTGTTCCATTCTTCGCAAGTTGCGCCGATGCGTGAAATTGAACTGACGTTTACCAATACCCACGGCGGGTTCCAATGGTTTACGCCGTCCGAACCGATTTATTTACCGTATATCCCCGGCGTTGACGGCGACGGAAACGACGCGGGCGGCGCGTGGTTCCTTTGCTACAACCAAAACGAATTGCCCGTGGGAATGCGGGCGTTGAACGTTTCAAAGGATTGGTCCGTCGAACCGTGCCAAACCTGTTTGGGCGGTTCGATTGATTCGTGGCGGCAAATGACAAAGTATTTGCAAGTGTCGCCGTTCGGCATACACGCCCCCGCCGATTTCGCTGAATACCCCGAAATGTTCGATATCGCCCAAATCGGGTACACGAATACGATGAATTACGGGCTTAATTTGGAAATTTCCGTCGGTTGCGATCTTACCGACTTTATTATTTCGCAACGACAAATCTTTGCGACCGTCATTCAAAAACAGGTTGCGGCCAACGTTTTGCGGACTATTGCGATGAATCCCGACGTTCGGGTAAATCGTAATCAAGTGAACGTTACCCGCGACGAACTGTTATACGAATTGGACGGGAACCCGACGGGCCGCGCAACGGGTTTGGGGTACGAACTGAAACAGGCGTATAAGGCGTTGTCCATTGATACGCGGGGGTTGGATCGTATTTGTTTGCAATGCAACAACCACGGCGTAAAATACCGTACCGTTTAGTTCGAACTAAACCTGTAAGTTAATTTTGCAAGAAATGGCGTATAACGGGCGTTTTGCCGAAAGATAATAAACTTATCGTCTTTTTGACGAAACGCCCGCAAATCGCCAAATAAAGGCCAATACGACGAAATGGGAATATTAAACGACTTGCGGACCCGTGTTCAATCAGTTAACGACGGTTTGACGACCGGCGAATTAATCCGCAACGTCGTTGTTCAGCATTCCGAAGATATAATCGAACAACAACGGATACAATTATTTGAGGGCAAGAATTCCAAAGGCGAAGATATGCGCCCGTTTTATTCGGAAGATTTGAAACCAAAGGGTTATTTCCATTCCGTCCAATCGGCGGGCCGTTACGCCGCGTGGAAACAAGACGGGATCAATTATCCGTACAGGCCCAACAGGAACCCCGACGCCCCCAACCTGTATATTAACGGGCGTTTCCACGACGAATTGGGCGTACAGTTTGCGGCCGATACCGTGGGAATCGTACCGACGACGCCGTACGCGGCGGGAATCGTTGCCAAATACGGAATAACCGCTTTCGGGCTTATGGTGCAAAAATGGGCCTATATCTTTACCGATTGCGGCGCATATCAAGAGTTGATGAACGAATTAAAATCGAAACTGTATGTATAGCGAAACAAACGCCCCGATTATCAATAACGCCGTAATGTTGGATCGGGTTATCGGCGAAATACAAACGGCATTGGCGAACGGGTTGCCGTGGTTAGACGCCGCGTTCGGGCGGTCCCAACGCCTTACAAAAATGGTCAACGGAAAAAAGATCATTACGCCCAACGTATATTGCGGTAATTGGAACGGCCACGGGCCGAACGACTATATAGAGGTTTCCCCCGATTCAAAGATCGGGAACTTTGCTTTTTTCGAAATAGATGACCCGCAAACGATAGACGCGGGACCGTGGGCGCGACAAATTAAGGCCCCGTTCGGTTTAATTGTTTGGTTTGACTTGACGCGCGTTTACAATGCGCCCGACAACCGCAATACCGAATTGATCAAGGCGGAAATATTGCGCATATTAAGCGGGCGTTCGGGTTGGTATCTATCGCAAGGACGAATTACGATCAACAGGATTTACGAACGCGCCGAAAACATTTACAGGGGTTATTCCCTGTCGGAAATTGACAACCAATTTTTAATGCACCCGTTCGCGGGATTCCGTTTCGACGGAGTTTTGGAATTCGATGAATTATGTATAGCGGAATAGTTGCTTTTGTGTGTTACGTCGCGGTCGTCGCATTGTCGGCCGCGTTCCTGTTGGGCCTTGCGTCAAAATGGGGTTGGATAGAATGGTTACAAGTACACGCCCCGAACGAATTCTTTCATAAATTGTTTTCGTGCAAGTTTTGTTGTTCGTGGTGGGTTTCCGTCATAATTTCACTAACTTTGTGCGTAACGACGGGCAATTGGTGGTTGTTGCTGATCCCTGTTTGTTCCACAGTAATAGCGCGTGAATTATGGTAACGACGAAAATAGGAAAACACACGGTCGAAATGTACGACACAATAGACGAATTACCGATCGTACGTTTCCACAAATACCAAAAATTGTTGCTGATTGATTCGGGCGTCGGTTCGGATATAGCGGCGTTCGATCAGCGCACGGAAAAGATGCGCCGTTACCTTATGGACGGAAAGACGGAAAAGGCGCAACAGGAATTGGAAAATTTGCGCCAATCCGTGTTTATGATCCAAAACGAAATCAGTCCAAAAAACAGGGCGTTCGCCGTGCTTGTTGCAAAGATTGACGGTCGGGAATGCAACGATTTGACGGACGACGCGTTGTTGCGCATAACGGCCGAACTGAACGACGTTCCCGAAAAAGAGTTAACCGCCCAATTGGAAGCGGTCAAAAAAAAAATTGACGAAGAATTAAGAACGTACTTTCCCGCCCTGTTCGCCGATTCGACGGTAAAAGAATATTACGACCTGTTGAAGAAACGCACTTTGGCGGTTTTACAAAATATCATTGACGGCGTGGACCAACCCGACGCGACGCCCGAAATTGAAAAGTTAACGACCGCGTTGTTAACGTATTCGAACCCGAAATGTTTTAGCGGTCCCGAATCGGCCGAAATACAGTTTGACCGCCAATTTGAAAACCTTTGTTTGGTTTTGTCGGAACAATTGCACGTCAAACCAAAGGAATATACGGTTTTAGAATTCTACAACGCGTTCGATTTCGTACAGGAAAGGGCGAAGCAAGCGGAAAAGGCCCATAAACGGGCAAATAAGACACGATAACGGAAAAGATAAGTAATTTATCGTCCCGAAAGAGAAACGCCGAAATTCGGGACTTTTAACAAAAATAAGTGTTATGGACAACCCGAACCCGATTTATTACCGCGATTTGATTACGCCCGACAATTCGATTACGGAATTAATCGCCCAATTGGACGCGCTGATCGCCAAATACAACACGGTAAAAACCAACATTCAAGGCGCGGCCCAACAAGCGGCGCAAAGTATGTCGAATTTGTCCGGCGCGACGGAAGAACAACGAAAGCAAATCGAATTGCTTACGACGGAATCGGACAAACTGACCGCCGCGTACAAGAAAAGCAACGACGCCGAAAGTGAAACTTACAGGCGTCGCCAACAGGTTATTTCGGCGGTCAAGGAACAACAACGGATTGACAAACTAATCGTCGAAATAAACAATTCGAAAGAGGGTTCATATAAAAGACTTTCGGCCCAATATCGGTTAAATAAGATCCGTCTAAACGAAATGACGGCGGAAGAACGGCGCACGGCGGGCGTCGGCAAGGAATTGGAAACCGAAACGCGGTTAATCTACGAAGAAATGTCCCGTTTGCAACAGGCAACGGGAAAATATACATTAGAGGTCGGCCATTATCAAAACGCATTAAAGGGATTGCCGGGGCCGATCGGTCAAGTTGTAACGGGTTTCGTCAATATGCGCACGGGCTTACACAATATCGGCGCGTCGTCGTTGCCGATCGCTACAAAGGCCGTGCAAGGATTTGCGACCGCGTTAAACGGTACGGTCGCAATATTAATGGTTTTCGTCCGTTACTTGACGGGTTCGGCAAAGACAATGCGCGAATTCGAACAGGCCAACGCGAATTTGTCAACAATATTGGGCGTTACGCGGGACGAAATGAAAGCGTTAACGGATTCCGCGCTAATGTTGGGCCGTTCGACTGAATACACGGCTTCGCAAGTTGTCCAATTGCAAACGGAATTGGCAAAGTTGGGATTCGGTCAAGGGTCTATTATTTCGATGCAAAAATCCGTGTTGCAGTTTGCAACGGCCGTGGGCGCGAATCTTGCGGACGCGGCGTCCGTGGCGGGTTCCACGTTGCGGGCGTTCAACCTTTCGGGGCGCGATACGGACGACGTGTTGGCGACGCTTGCGGTTGCTACGAACAAATCCGCTTTGTCGTTCGACAGGATTCAAAATTCGATCGGAACGGTTTTCCCCGTCGCAAATGCGTTCGGGCTTACTGTCAAAGATACGACCGCCCTTTTGGGATCGCTTGCCAATGCGGGCTTTGATGCGTCAAGCGCGGCCACGGCAACGCGTAACATTATCTTGAAATTGGCCGACGCCAACGGAAAGTTAGCAAAGGCAATGGGCGGACCCGCCAAAACGTTTGACGAAATTATAGACGGGTTAATTAAGTTGCGCAAATCGGGAACGGATCTAAACGAGGCGTTGGAACTTACCGACCGCCGTTCCGTTGCGGCGTTTACGGCGTTCATTTCGGGGGCCGATTCCGCCCGCGAATTACGGAAATCGTTAGAGGACGTTAGCGGGGAATTGGAACGGATCGAAAAGGAACGCTTGAATACGGTAGAGGGTTCGACGTTGTTGCTTAAATCAGCGTGGGAGGGCCTAACGTTGGCGTTCAGCGAATCCAACGGCGTTGTTAAGGATCTAATAGATTCTTTAACCGACTTGATTACCAAAACGCGCGAACTGTTGTTCCCGCGCGAAACGTACGTCGGTAGCACAACGGAAAAATATGTGGAAGCGTTCGGCAAACGGTACGAACAGTACGGCGCGGAAGATGCAAAGCGTTATATGGACAGTTTTATAACGACGCAAGAGAATCTTCTAAAACAAAGGACCCGTCAAGCGCAAGACGACGGGTTAATCAATCAATGGTTGGGTTTGGGGTCGCGTCAAAAAATGATGCAACTTTCCGAAGATACGGTTAAAGGTTTGCGACAGGCGCGGGCCATTGTCGTTTCCCAAATAACAAGCGACGAAGCGGACGCCGCACGGCAAGCGCAACAGGCGGAAGCGGACGCCGACAGGAAGAAAAAAGAAATGGACGCGACCGCGAAAAAGGTGGCGGAAGCGGCGAAGAAACAACGCATTGCCGACCGTCGGGCCGTTATCGAATCAATCGAATTGGAAATTTCGATTACGGAAGCGGGAACGGATAAAATGTTGCAGTTGCGACAGGACAAAATCGAAGCCCAACGCCAATTGGAATTGGAACAAAACAGGCAAAAGACGATTACCGAAAGACAGGACGAAGCCGCGATCAACGCAAAATATGATAAGCAAAAGATCGAAGCGCAAAAAGCGTTTAACAACGAGGTTTCCAAAATTAAGGTTCAGCAATTACAGGCCGAACAACAGGCGATCCAACTGCAAATCGCCATTACACAGGACGGCACGGAAGAAATGCTTGCGTTACGTTTGGCGAACATTGACAAACAACAGGCAATCGAAATCGAACAAAACCGCCAAAAGGACGAAAAAGTACGACAGGACGAAAAAGCGATCAACGCCAAATACGATGCAATGCGTTTGCGCGAAGCGACTAACTTTAACCAAAAGTTAGCCGAACGCGATTTAAAGGCCGCGCAAGATTTGGCGCAAGCGGAATTCGATTTGTTGGACCGCAACGAACGCCAAAAAACCCTGTTCAAGTTGCAACAGGAAAAGGCCCGTTTAGAAGCGATCCTTAAACTTAACGAAACCGCCACGGAAAAAATGACGGCGGACGAAATCAAGGCCGTTAAAGCGACAATTGAGGGGATCGAAAAGGAAACAAAGAAATTGGGTTATAACAACCTTTACGAATTGTTGGGTATCGGGTTGGATTCCGAACAACAAGACGCACTTAATACGGCGATTGATTCTATTTCCGATTCGCTTAATTCGTTGGTTGATTCGTGGAACGCGGCGGCGGAAGCGGCCGTCAACGCGGCCAATTCGCAAGTTGAATCCGCGCAAAGGGCATTGGACGCCGAAATCGAAGCCCGCAACGCGGGATATGCCAACGCGGTTGAAACCGCACAAAAGGAATTGGCGTTGGCCCGAAAGAATCAGCAACAGGCCGAACGGGAACGCCAAAAGGCGCAACGCGCACAATTGGCGGCGGATTCCGTCGCGCAAGCGTCGTCGTTAACCACGGCGTCGGCGAATATTTGGAAATCGTTGTCGGGAATCCCTGTTGTCGGTCCCGCCCTTGCGGTTGCGGCGTTGGCGACAATGTGGGCGTCTTTTGCCGTTTCGAAGATCCGCGCCGTACAGGTTTCCCAACAAACGGAACAGTACGAACACGGTACGGTCGAACTGTTGCAAGGCGGTTCCCACGCGTCGGGCCACGACGTAGATTTGGGAACGAAGCCGGACGGAACACGCCGTCGCGCGGAGGGGGGCGAATTCTTTGCCGTTATCAACAAGAAGAATTCCCGCCGTTACCGTTCCATAATCCCCGACGTTATCAATTCGCTAAATGACGGTACGTTCGCGGACCGCTACCAACGTGCAAACGAACGAATGGACCGTTACGCCGTCGGAATGATCGGGGCCGAAAAAACGGATCTTTCGGGGCTTGAACGGGACGTGGCAAAGATCCGCGAACAGGGCGACGAAACCCGTTTCGTTGATGCGCAAGGAAATACCGTTATCCGTTACAAGAATCTAACCCGTAAAATCAAATCGTAATGAACCCGATATATAAATTTGAATTGACGGCGGGGGAAACAACGCAACAGGCGTACCCGATATATGGCGACGATCTTTCGAAAAGTTACGAAAAGGAATCGGGACAGGAATTTTTCCGCGCCAAACTGTCGGGAAAACTGACGTTCGAAAGCGACGATTACGCGTTCATTGTTCAGCAAGCGTTCGACACGCAATTCGTGTTGGAAATCTTTATTTCGTACAACGCGGGCCAATCGTGGGCGTCGTATTGGCGTGGAACATTTTGGAAAACCGATTGCGAATTCGACGGCGACGCGGAAACGGTCGTCGTCCAACCGACCGTATGGGATCAATACAACGATATTATAGCGGGGTTGGATAAGGAATACAATTTGATCGAATTAGCCCCCGAAATTACGCAAGTAAAGGCCGACAAGCGGCCCGCGATACAAATATATGTCCCGAATCAATCCGTAATTGGTTGTTTCCTGTCGGGTATGTGGTGGGAACAGGAATGCGAACCCGTTAGCGGCGAAGAATTGGTAGAGGTTCCCGGCGGCGGAACGGGTCGAAAGTTGGAATATTATTACCACTTTGCAATCAATAAGGGTTTTACCAATATTCGGATTTCGGGTTCAATGTCGCCACAGTTGCCCGAAATGGTTTCGGGGGTAGCCATTGAACGATCGGGAAAATATTTCGACTTTTACGTAAATGGAATACACTATTACCGTACTACGTTTACGAATTTCGATATAATCGGGATTTATGATCCGAACACGGGCGCGGCGTGGCGAAATGAAAGAATTTCCCGCGATTTAGTGGGTAGTTATTCGGTTGGCGTTTATCCTGTAAGCGGAACGCCCGCAACGGGAAATATTACGTTGGATATTGAAACGATAGACGTTTATGCCCGCTATTTGTGCGACGTTGATACAATCGGGGAAGATTCGACGTTCCCTATTCCCGACGACGATTTCGTGGACGATAACAGGAATTACCGACGCGTTATTGGGTATCAAGTTCCCGATACGATCTTCTTTTCGAATCGCCACGTTGAAACGCCGACACAATGGGGATTGTACCAACCGAACGAATATTACCAACAACCGTACGTAATTACGGATCAAGAATTTTTCCCCGTTGCCCGCAACGGTTGGGGGTTCGTTTCCGTTTGGTTTTCGCCGTTTGCGTTCGATTGGATTATGGAAGAATCGGCACGACAACCGTTTACGATTCGATACGCTTATCCGCTTTGGTCGGTTTTGCGGGTATTATTGGAAAAGGTCGCGCCAAATATTACATTCCGTGCAAATTACAATTTTTCGCAATTCTTTTACCCGTACGATACGAACCCAATTTCGGGGTTGAATTTTCGTTTGTTCATAACCCCGAAATCGAACATTGTTACGGCCGGATATGATCAGCCCGCCCAAAAAGCCCCGATTACGTTACGCGACGTTTTCGATATGTTGCGGGACTGTTTCCGTTGCTATTGGTTTGTTGACGAACAAAACAACTTACATATTGAACACGTCGTGTATTTTAGGAACGGCGGATCTTACACGAATACGCCAACGGTCGGTATTGATTTGACGCAACAAACAGTTTCCCGAAATGGCAAACCGTGGGCGTTCGCAAAGAATCAGTTTAAGTTTGACAAACCCGAAATGGCCGCACGTTATCAATTCGGTTGGGCTGACGACGTAACCCAATTGTTTGAGGGCTTCCCGATTGATATTTTGTCAAAGTATGTGAACCCCGACAATATCGAACAAATAAACATAACGAAATTTTCTTCCGATATAGATTATATCCTGTTGAATCCGTCGGCCATATCAAAGGACGGGTTCGTATTGTTGGGCGCAATTATGGAAAACGGCGGATATGCCTTGCCGTATGTTAATTATATCATCGGGACGAATTATCATTGGTTGCAAAATGCGTATGTCGCTTTTTGCCTTTTGCAATTGTATTATTCGTTCGATATGCCCGCGCCGAATTATGAAATTAACGGGGTTCGAATGACGGCGTTTGGCGTGAAAAAGTTAAAGAATCAAACCTTAAATTTCCCTGTTTATACCGATCCCGATTTGGTCGAATTAGTCAAAACGAATTTGGGTAATGGAATGATTCAAAAATTATCCATAAATTTGTCAAGTAGGAACGCAAACGCAACGTTGAAATATGATACCGAATAATAACCTTTCAGTATTACCGTTTTATGATTCGACGGAAGATCAAAACGCCCGCAAATGGTGGGCGTATGGTCGCGTTTATCCGTTGTTTACCCCGGCGGGATTCCTGTTACCGTTCCAAATCATTACGGAACACACTAATTTAACGACAAGCAACATTACAGGCGCAACAATATACGATGCGAACACACACGCACAAATAGCGGGCATTACAAGCGAAATCCGTTCGGGAATAACAAAAAAAGAATTTGCGTCGTTGGGTTACGACGTTTGGGTATTCCCCGGACAATTGTCCGTACTGAACAGTATAGCGAACGGACGGTATTATTTGCTATTAACGTGGGGTAATTGGCAAATTGTAAAAGTTTCCGAAATCTTTACTGTTGTTAACGATATTCAGCCATATTTAAAAATTACGTGGTGGGACGAACAGGATTTCGTAATGGACGCGGGAACGATCGTTTACAAAAACCCGTCCTTTAAAAACGTACTATATTTGCAAGCGGATCTTGCCAAACCCGAATATCCGTTTGAGGAAGAGGGCGAAACACGGGACGGTTACTTTTTCCCGACAAAACAAATTTCCGAAAAGCGGTACAAATTCAGTTTCTTTGCGTCCGAATACCTGTTGGACGTAATGCGTTTTATACGTATGGCCGACCACGCCGAAATCGAATACCACGGCCAAAAATACAGTTTGGACACGTTCTTAATAACGCCCGAATGGGAATCCAACGGCGACGTTGCGGCGGTACAGGCGGAATTCGACACGGCGACGGTTGCAAAGAAAATTGGGTTGGGATATATCCGTATGCAACGCGGCGATTATAACGACGATTTCAACAACGATTTTAACAATCAACAATAATACGCGTTATGTCTAATTATAACAACTTAAAAAGCGCGGTACAGGCCGTTATTAAGACAAACGGAAATAATGAAATAACGGGCCAATTGTTACAGGATCAACTGTTGGCGATGATTTCAACGCTTGGATTTGGGTATCAGTTTATGGGTATCGCAAATCCGAATTCATATCCGGGAACCCCCGACGCGAAGATCTTTTATATTGCGTACGAAGCCGGAACGTACGTCTATATGGGCGGAATTGTCGTTACGGGTTTATGCGTGTTAAGATATGATACAAATTGGGTAAAAGAAGATATTCAAGTAACAGGTGGCGGAACAACATTTACCCCAAACGCGGAAGATTTGGAACTCGTTAATTCAGTATTGCAATTTGCGAACAGGGTAAACCCAAATAATACGACGGGATTAGGGTATAAAATTTTACGCGCTAATTCGTCCTTTGCTTCGCAAGTAACGGCCCAAAATACAATATATGAAATTAGGGACGCTTTCGATTTGTCGGGGGAAACTGTAAATATCCCGTCGGGTTGTATCTTGCGTTTTAACGGCGGTTCGCTTTCAAACGGAAATGTTGTTTATAATAATACGGAAATACAGGGTACGCCGATTTTAAATTGTGTTTGTACGGGATTATTGAAAAATACCATTGTATCCCCCCAAATGTACGGCGCGAAAGGCGACGCCGTAAACGACGATACAACGGCGTTTGTGAATTTAGCGAATTGGGCGAATAGCATACAGGGTAAAAAAATATATATTCCGTCGGGGCATTATATAATTAAAAGCGATATAATTTTTACAAAAGATATTGTTCTTTTTGGGGACGGCGAAACGTCTATACTTGATTTTAGTGCTTCAACGACAAATTGCGGATTACAATTCAACGGATCGTATGAAACGTTGAATGTAACATTGACCGCTGACGTTGCCAAAGGCGCGAACGTAATTCCTGTTTCGGACGGTTCGGTATTTTCCGAAAATGATTTGTGCATTATTCTTAATGATGATGATTATAGTTTTTCAACACGTCGGGCGGAATATAAACAAGGACAATTCTTTGTTGTTCGTTCGGTATCCGGGAATAATATAACATTGAAAAATGCGTTGTTTGCCGCTTTTGCAACAACGTCCACAATTAAATTTTATAAAATTAATGCGATTTCGGTTTCAGTTTCGCGCTTAAAAGTTATAGAAAAGGACACGGGATCGGTTGTCGGCGCAACCGCAATAAAAACGGATTTTGTGCGTAATTCGAAATTTTCGGATATTTTTATTAATGGTACGAATAATTCGCATTTAACAATTGGACACGGGTTCGATATAACCATAAAAAATATTTATGTGGATTATTTTTCCACGTTAGTTGGATATAATTATGGTGTAATGATTTCCAATAGCGAAAACGTAATTATTTCGGATTCATTCTTACGCGTAACACGCGACGCAATATCCACGGGCGGAACGGCAACTTTACCAATTGTTGACCGCAATATCCGTGTTGATTCTTGCTTTTTGGGCGGCGATTCGACAAACGACGTTTCTATCGTTGGGAACCACGAAAATATTGAATATTTTACGGTTACAAACTGTAATGTTGACGGAAAGATAAGAGTTTCGGGAAACCACGTTTTAGTTGCCAATAATGTTATTAAAAGCGAAACAAAAGAAATGTGCGTTGACGTTTATACGATCGGCGACGACGTGCAAATCAAAAACAATGATATTTATTTAACAAAATCAAGTGGCGCATTTACTGATATAATCGGCATATACTTGCGAACGGGATATTTAGAAGATGATAAAATCGGGTACGGCATTGTTATTGACGGTAACAAAATAACAATGTTGGAAAAATCGCCCGCAAGTACATATAATTATATTGGTGTAAATATCGGTGCGTCGCAATCGAAAACGTTTAAAATTGTAAGAATATGTAATAATTTCTTCGAATCTTTTTTAGATCCGTCTATTTCTTCGAAGCGTTTCCGTTCCATATTCTTATATAATTACGTGGATTGTTTGGAAATTGCCGACAATTCTTTTTTCAATAGACAAACGCCGATTTATATAGAAAATCGTTATACGGGCGATCATATATTAATCAGCCGTTGCAATTTTTTGGGTTTAGCGTCGGAAGCGTGTATTTATATCGTTGGAACGGAAGCCATTGCAAAAATTATTATAGAAGAATGTTTCGTGAAACAGGTTAACGAAGATTCGCGGGCAATTCTTTTTAGTGGAAAGGTTACAAATGCGATTGTTGCGCATTGTATTATTTATGGCGAATCTAACAATTGCACTGGCATTATTGCGACGGGTGTAACAACTGTTTGTAATTTTGACATATACGGAAATAAGGTCGTTAATTGCAACGTATGTATGCGTATATCGGGCGCGGCAAATATGTTACACACGGGAAATATTTTTGGAAACATTTTAGGAAAAGAAAAAGATTTTGCATTTGCTAATTACGCCAATTATCCCATTTGGATTACATACACGACAGGGGTACGAATTCGCAATAATATATATTTAGGGACACGCGATATTAATCAATCGAATAACACAAATTTATTAAAGGAACACGGAACAACGGACGGACGACCCACACCACGTTCGATTGATTCGGGATATATTTATTATGATACCGATTTGAACAAATCAATTGTTTGGACGGGGACGGCGTGGAAAAATGTTGATGGTAGCGCATTATGATACGTAATTTTACAATTTATCCCGACAAACTGTTGGTCGGTTTTTTTGCGGGTTTTTTTGGCCTATTGGTCAATGATCTATTGCCGTTGTTCATTGCGGTTACTGTATTCGAATTCGTAGATTTCATTACGGGCGTACTGAAATCGGCGGTTGTTGCAAAGCGGACAAAACAAAAGTTTGCGTTCGAATCCGTCAAAGCGTGGCGAACGATCTACAAATACGTTTTCATCTTGATTGGCATTGTATTGGCCGATATGTTGTCGCAAGTGCTTGCCGAAAATATGGAATCGCGGTTACGGTTCGCCAATTACTTTACGGCGTTTTGTTGTGGCGTGGAATTTTGGTCGTTTCTTGAAAACGCGGCCGTTATTTCCGACCACCCCTTATTCCGTTGGTTGCGCAAGTTTATGAAATTCAAAGTTGAAGATCAGTTAGGAATGACGTTCGACGACGCACAAAAAGAATAAAACACAATTGATATGAAACAAAATACCGCACATTCTTTTGAGGGTTCGGGCTTAAAGTTCCTGTTGGAAATTACGTCCCCCGGTTTTTCAATGGAACAGGACGATTTTTTGGTTATTCTCAAACAGGGACCAACCGAAAAGCAAATCCCTAAAAGCGCGTTCATCGAACACGTCGTAACCGAAAACGGACAGGAAAAGCACGAATTTTATTTTTGCTTTGATTCGGGGCTTTTCAAGGCGGGGATAGTTAACTGCATTGTAAAGGCGTTCGTTCCCGATACGGACTTTCAAGGCGGTATCCGTCTTGAAATAGACAAATTCGATATTGTAATCATAAACCCCGTTTAATATGGGTTGTTTCGTCGTAAAATTCGAACGTATCGGCGGGATTGCCTGTAATTCCGAACGCGTGGGCGGGATCAGCGTAAAGGCCGAATCCCGAAACGCCATTACCGCCCGTGCCGAACGGATCGGCGGGATTGATGCGACGGCAAAGCGAATCGGCGGAATCCGTTGCCGTGTGTTTCAGTCTTGCGCTTCGAATATACGTCCGCCGTATCTTGAAATCAGTCCGACGGTTGTTTGGATTTTGGCGGGGCAAACGCAAAATGAAGTATTTAGTAACACTTATTGGCAAATCAATTAAAATTTTCAAATTATGGCTTACGCAAGTTGGGTTTCCCCGAACAAACAAAGCGGAAACGGTAACGATACCGTTCAATGGACAGGTACACAACACACGGGGCGTTCGGCCCGTCAAACAACGGCGGCATTTTCGGCGTCGGGCGTCGAATCTAAAATCCTTACGATTATACAGGCGGGAAAAACTGAATTCGTTACGATTGACGATACCGCGTCCGTATCGAAAACAGGCGGAACGCTGACGATCCACGGCCGATCGAATTCTTCCAAACTGACGTTTGCGCTTACGGGTACAAACGAAATCGGTTTGGTATTACCCGCGTCCTATTTGGCCAATTCGGTTTCCACGCAAAACGGCGTGGCCATTGCGGGCGATCCGGGCGCGATACAGGAATACGAATTCGAAATTACCTTTATCAACATTCCCGCCAATACGTCGGTTGCGTCGTTGGTTTCCCAACTGACAGTAACGACCAACAATAACGTTTCGGCCGTTTGCGAAATTACACAGGCGGAAGCCGACGCGTACTTGACGATTTCCCCGACAACGATTAATATGGACGCGAACGGAACGGCCGTTAACGTTTCCGTTTCTTCCAACACATATTGGACGATTTCGTAATGCCGACGCAACAAATAGAATGGGCCGACGGTTCGGGGGACAAAATTTATATAACGTCCCCCGACTTTTCGGGTAATCAGCAAATTGCGGTTTCTTCCGACCCGAATACGGGTGCGGCCCGTTCAAAGGTCGTTACTTTAACGGCGGGGAACGTGTCGCGGACGTTGACCATAAACCAAAATGCAGGAGGCGAACAACACACAATTACATTGAATCCATCATCTTATGACAATGTTGATCATCAATATGCTTCGGTAAGTTATCCAACACGCGCATATACCGATGAAAATTCAACAACTTATTGTCAAATAGGACTGACTACGGGAAGCGGTGCGGAAACTTGGATGTATTTTGGTTTTGACACGTCATCAATTCCCGCCGGGGCAAGAATAGACGAAGTTAGTTGTACTGCGAAAACCGCGTCATCATCAACTAATAAAAATTATCTTGCTACCCGACAGTGGCAATTGTTCGCCGGAACTACCGCAAAAGGAAGTTCCGCAAATTTGGGAAATAGCGGTTCGACAACTAACTCTGTTTCGGGTGCATCGTGGATTAGATCCGAATTAGACAACATAAGGATTCGGATATATGTAAAAAGAGGAACACAAAATACAACCTCAAACTATTGGGCAAGATTTTTTGGTGCAACGCTGACTATCAAATACACTATATAAACGAACTAAACCCAATAACCAATTGATATGGAACTGTATGAAAAAAGAAAATATTGATGCAATCGTAATTCATTGCACGGCGTCCCGCGCCGGACAGGATCTTCGCGCTTCCGATATTGACAAGATGCACAAAGAACGGGGGTTCGCGGGGATTGGGTATCATTACGTAATAGATTTGGACGGGACCGTGGAAACAGGGCGACCGCTTCCGAAAGACGGGGCGCATTGCAATACGGCGGGCCTGTCGGGGAAATCGTACAACAAACATTCAATCGGTATCGTTTACGTTGGCGGGTTGGATCGGGACGGGAACCCCGCCGATACGCGTACGCCCGCGCAAAAGGTCGCGTTAGACGATTTAGTACATAAATTGATCCACGAATACCCGATTAAAGAGGTTATCGGCCACAGGGACGCAAGCCCCGACAAGAACGGAAACGGTACGATCGAAAAAAACGAATGGATTAAACTTTGTCCGTGTTTCGATGCAAAGGCCGAATTCCCGATTTCCATTTGCACGGCGGAACGATGAAAACCGTTTTGGAAATATTGCTTTGGATATGGCAAGCCCCGCAAAATATTGTCGGGTTTGTTTTCCGTTTGATATACGGTTGGCCGAACGCCCGTTTTCGTGGCGTCCCCGTTGTCGTTTCCGATCGGTTCGCGGGTGGTATTTCTTTGGGCCGTACGATTATTGTAAAACTTTATTCGGACTTTCCCGACACTTGGAAACACGAATACGGCCATACCCGCCAATCGCTTTATTTGGGGCCTTTATACCTGTTTATCGTTGGCATTCCGTCGCTATTGTGGGCGTGGTATTGGAACCCGTCGCGGGGGCGTTCCTATTATTCGTTTTTTACTGAAAAATGGGCGGATAAATTGGGCGGGGTTGAAAGGAAATAATTTTGTGTTAACTTTGTGCAAACCATTTAACGTTAAGTGAATATGAAACAGGACGAATTATTGGCGTTGATCGCCGAAAAGATTGCCGGACAGGGCAACCAAATTGATTTGGGCGGCGCGTTGGGCGCAATCCTTTCCGCCCTTGCGGGTTCCGCGCTTCCGTTAGAGGTCGCCGACATTACCGCGCTAACCGACGAACAGTTGGACGCGCTGAACGTTGGCGACAAAGTAGCGAAGAAAACAGGAACCGCGCAACACTTGTACGTCGTTTCCTACAAAGACGCGGAAAACGGCGGATTGTGCCTTACGTATGTTGACGCCGCCAATGTGGAAACCGTGTCTTACGATCATTCCGAAAGCGGTTGGGCGTACAACAGTACGGACAAAACCCCGATCGCCCAATAATGAACGGTTGGAAATCCCTTATTGCGGTTGCCTGTATATTGGCGGCCGCAATTGCCGTTATACTGACCAACAAAAGAATTGCACAGTTGACGGCCGAACGCGACAGGTACAAAGGGAATACGGCCGCGTTGCTTTCCGACGTGGAAATCTTCAAGATGCGCGATTCGCTGAACGCCGCGCGTGTCGAATCATTGCAACTGACAATAAAGGAATTCGAACGCTTCCGCGCCGACGACGCCGAATTGATCCGCGAACTAAAAGCCCGAAACAGGGATTTATCGGCGGTCAACACGACGCAATCCCAAACGATCATTGATTTAAGGGCCACGCCCCGCGATACTGTTATTATTGTTCGGGATTCGATCATTACGCCCGCCGTGTCGGTTCATTGCGGGGACGCGTGGTTCGACTTTGACGGCCTGTTGACCAAAGATCAGTTTACGGGAACGTTGAAGAATCGGGATTCCCTGTTGTTGGCCGAAACCGTCAAGTATAAACGTTTTTTGGGGTTCCTTTGGAAAACCCGACGCGTACAGGATCGGCGCGTGGACGTTGTAAGCCGCAATCCGCACACGCAAATTTTAGGGATCGAACACGTTGTTATTGAACGAAAATAATTCTATCTTTGCCATTGTGTAACAATACTAATAATTGATTATGTTTGCGAACGGGCCGGTTGCGAAATCCGCCCGTTTTCTTTATATTTGCATCGAACAGTACATAGGTTATAGGATTAAGAGAGAAACGGCCGTGTTGTGAAATACGGTCGTTTTTTATATCTTTGCCGTACGAAATAGTTTTTTCATTTGCTTAAAGGGCGGTCCCGTTGTGAAACGCGACCGTTTTTTATTATATTTGTCCACGGAATTTTCATAATCTTCTTTTCTTGACCAATCAGAAGCGGCCCCGTTGTGAAACGTGGCCGTTATTTATATCGTCCCCGCAAAGGTCGTTTATTTTGGATTTAAGACACTTTCGCCCAAAAATGGTATAACTTATCGTCCGCGCTGAAATATGCGCTTAAATAGAAAAAACGGCGAAAATAACTTTTTTCGAACTTTTTTTGCAAAAATTATGGAAAAAGTTTTGGAAATTAAAATTAAATACCTACCTTTGTAGCGGGTTAAGGAACTAACCCAACGGATCGGGCCGATTCCCGACACAAAAAACAAACAGTTATGGCAACGCTTAAATACACCACCCGCGAAATCAACGCTAATTACAAAATCAAGGTTTCGGGCCTGTTCGACGGGAAAAAGATTAACACGCTTGTTGGCGTTTCGGGGCTTGTTAAAATCGTCGCTGATTTGGAACTTTGCAACCGCCTTTTAGATCGGGCGTTCGGTTCGCTTGATGATAAATGCGTATGCAAATTACGTCGTGGTATCAAGATCAGTTTTTACGCCGCTTAATCCTTTATCATTATGAAAGCGATAGGATATCTTTCTACGTCAAGAGTTTTTAACGGGCGTATTTTATATATTGACGTATATGAATATAAAACCGTGTACCACGTTTTCGCAATTTGGGAAGATGAAACGAAATATTGCATTGGCGGGCATAAAGTAACAAAGAGAATCAAAACCAAAGAGGACGCCGCAAATGTTGTTCTTTCGTACGAATGGACTAAACAAAGATTAGGAATATAAACCACAGGGGCGGGCAACCGCCCCATAAAATCAAAACGTTATGTATAAACAAATGAAATTATTGGAGGGGTTTGCGATGCTTGCGGCGTCCGCCGATAAACAATTGTTTGATATGGGGCCGTCAAAAGTATATGTAAAACCAATCCCGAAAAAGAATCTTCCCTGTTGGGACGTAAACGGAAAACAGGTTTTCGCAAAAGATGAAAAAACCGCCACGAAATACGCAAAAAAACGTGGTTTTTGGCGTCCGGGGACGATTGTTAAACAAATAGAATCAATGTAATATGAAACAAATTTGGAAAGACGTTAAAGAACGTTGGCCAATGGCCGTGTTGGGTGCATTGTTCGTTATTCTTTGGGTTTTAACCAATTTATAGGATCATATATGCAAAAGTACAGGTTTTCAAATCCGTTGTCGGTTGTAGAGGTTTCCCAAAGCCCGTTGGATAAACCCGAACGCGGGAACCCATACACGATTTACGACTGTCTTTGCCGTGGGTTCGGGCAAAACAACAAAAGCCCGCGCAAGACGTACCAAATAACCGCGACCACGCCGAACAGGGCCGCGCAAATGGCAATACAGTTATACCGTAAAGATTTTTTCAGCAATGGCACGGAATAGCAAAAGCATAAAGGGCGAAGAATACCGCGCCGTAATGGAAAAAGAGGGCGTCCGCGATTATAAGGTTTTGGCGTTCGCATTCCTTTCGGACACAGGCCCCGAATATTTCCATTATGAACTAATGTTGGCCGATCCGCGACCCGATTACTACCTGTTCGATATAATGGGCGAAATCGCGCAAGTTGTCGCGCCGAAAGACGCGGAAAACGACGCAATAATCGTACAGTTGGCCGAATCTTGCGGGGGAAAGAAGATAACGCCGAATCTTCGATGAAAAAAACCGCACCCGTCGGCGGACTGATCCGTGGGCGGGCGCGGCGTCAAATTACCGAAAGGGCGATACGTGGTAAAAAGACACCACAAAGATAGGGAAAAATCGGAAAACCCGATAATTCCCTATTTCTTTTTGGATTGCGTGGGCTTTTCCCTGTACCCCGACGCGTAAATCGCGCGTCCCTGTCTTTCGGCCTGTTCCTTTGTCGGGTAAACTTTCCCGGATTGGCCCCAACGCCAACCACCTTGCGTTTTCATTACAGGCATAACGATTATTTTTTGGGTTGTTCAATACAAATATACACCGATCGGGGCGTATTATTTCGGGAAAATCAAAAAAAATGCAACTTTTTTCGAAAAATATAGGAAAAACTTTTGGAAATTAGAAAAATTGTCGTACCTTTGTAGTGGGTTAAGGAACTAACCCAACCGACCGAACGGGTTTTCGGAACTAAAAACAAACAGTTATGAAAAGCGTAAAAGAAATTGCAAACGGTATCGTTAATGCCTATATGGAAAAAGAGGGCGATTTTATCCGCAAACACTTTGAGGGGTTGAACGATGAACAAGCAAAGGTTATGGCAATGGCAATGGCCGCGCTTATGCTCAAAAATGAAATTTCCCGTATCTAAATAACCACAGGCCCCGCGCAAGTGGGGCCACAAATCCCCAAAAGATATGGCAACAGTTAATCAAATCAAATTTATTGAATCCCTGTTAAGGCGGATCAAGAGGGCGGGCGGATCTTCCTATCAGCGTTTGGAATGGTGGCGCAACAATTATAAGGAACTTTCCGTCGCTGACGCTTCAAGTTGGATTGATACATTACGCGAAATGGTACGGGCGCACAACGAAATTTCGGCCCGATATTCCGTTAACGGACGCGGAAAGCAAATCTAAAAATAACAGGGGGCCGCGCAAGTGGCCCCCACAAAATTAAGACGATATGAAATACAATTACTACAACCCCGTTACGCGCAAATACGGCGATATAGTTATCAAGAGAACATACGGAATGTACGGCCGCGAATATACGTATTGTTATCGTTGTCGGAACAAATCGGGAATCCCTGTTGCAAAGGTTGTCGGCACAATGGACGAAGCGGAACGGGCAATGAAAGAATACGGATATACCCGCGTTGGGATCTTGGACGAAATGGGTTGTATGCGCTATACGCTGACGCTTCCGCAATTGCAAGAGTTATACAAGAAATTCGAAGAATTCGTCGCCGACTGTACGCAACAGGAATACAACGAAAACAAAGCCGCGATTTCCGCCGTTTATACATTGATCCATAAACATTTGAACGCGGAAACGATGAAATAAACACTATCTTTGTAGTGTGCATATCAAATAGTTTTAAGTGGTTGGAACGGGGCTTGTTGCGAAATACGCCCCGTTTTTATATATTTGCCACGAATTCATAGGTTACTACGTTTTAGTGTTATTTGGCCGTCCCTGTTGCGAAACACGGGCGGTTTTTTTATATTTGTCGTGCCAAAAGGTTTCATAAGATAAGAAAATGGGTCGGCCAATGTTGCGAAACGTCGGCCGATCTTTGTATTTGTCCGTTTGGCCCGCAAAACGGCCCGTATAGCGCGTTTCTTTCCGAAAATGAAATAGGTATCGTCCGAACGCCGAAAGTGTCTTAAATCGAAAATTCCGACAAAATAAGTTGGTTGGAAAATGCCTATTTTGACGCCCACCAAACAGGGCGCACAAAAAAAGTTATAAAAATTATGGAAAAAATTTTGGTAGTTAAAAATTAATTACTAACTTTGCCTGTGGATTCGGGGAAGAATCCAACCGATCGGGCGGGTTCCCGAATAAAAACAAAGCAATATGGAACACAACAACATTTGGGTTTTAACTAACGGGAAAGGCGAATTTGTAAAAGCGTGTGCAACCCGCGAAAGCGCAAAACAGGAAATGGAAGAATGGCGCGAAAACTGTATCAAAGTTGGTATCTTCAAGGAAATTTCAAGATTGGACGCCGTTTATTGCGATCGGATTTCGTTCAAGGTTACGGATCGGGACGGAAAGGTTAACGAAATGGTTGCAAGAAATACGATTCTTTACTAAATGATCCGGCCCCGGGAAACCGGGGCCACAATACCGAAAGTTATGAAATTCAAGATTGACAATAATTTGGAACGCCTTGCGTCCGTGTGGGGGATTACTGAACGCCCCAAATTGGAAAAGTTTTCCGCCGATTTATGCGCGTATATGGTCAACGCGGGGATTATTGAGGACACGCCCGACAATTGGGGCGAATCCGTGTTGGTCGCCACAGGCCCCCAATACGTAAAATACGTTTACGATTTGTTGGCGCGTTTTCTCAAAGTTTCCCTAATTCATACCGATACGTTCGACGCCTTTTGTCGTCTTACTGTTGTCGGGAACGGCGATTGCCCGAAATGTGGCGGGGAACTGAAATTCAACGAAACGATCGGCCACGAACTGAACGACGGCGATTATTATACGACGAATTCCTACGTTATTGATTATTACGTATATCATTGCCCGATTTGTGGCGAAATTATTAAAAGCAAAAACGAATTATGATGCGAATTGAACAGGCGATCGCCCGCGCCAAAGAACAGGGCAAAAAGGTTTTGAAAAAGGATATCGCGGCCCGATTGTGGCCCGATTCCACGACCGTTGCGCAACAAGTGAATATGACGTCGTTATGTAATGGCGTAACGGCCCGAATCAATCCCGAATGGGTCAACATTATTTGCGAAATGACGGGTTGTTCCGCCGATTTCCTTTTCGGACTATCTAACGAATAAGCGTTATGGAAAAAGTAAATCTTTTTTGGGCTATTGTTTGGTCCGTGGTGGCGGGGCTTTGCTTGCTTGCGATCTTTTGGAATCCGTCGCACTTTATTACGCTTGCAATTTCCGTTGTAATGGCGGGGTTGTTTTGGCACGACTACAAAAAAACGAAAGGAATGTAATTTAAACAGGCGATACGATGAAAGACACGAAAGAAATTGATCCGGCGTTGGCCGCGATCGCTGAACCCGAAAAGGAAAAAGAAATTTTCCCCGGAATGACCGTCGAAGAAATTCGGTCGTTGTACTTTGACAAAACCGCGTTACGGGAACCCCCTTATAGGGTTTATCAGTTGAACGGCGATAATCACAGGTATTATTACCGTTTCAATGAATCGGGCGAACCCGAATTCTACCCGTCCGTTACGACGCTATTAAAACAGGTAATGCCGACGCCGCCCGCCCTGTTGGATTGGATCGTGGCAAATGGCAAGGACGGATCAACGGAAAAACGCGATCTTGCGGCCGCGTACGGAACGTTTATGCACATTCAGTTTGAAACGCTGATCATAAACAGGCGGTACGATTTCGATAACGTCCCCGCCGTACTGTTGGACTATATGGAACGGGAAAACTTGCCCGAAAAAGTTTTTTCGGAATGGTGCGTTAAGATCCGAAAGGACGTTTTGGCGTTCGCCCAATTCGTGCGGGATTATAACGTCGTCCCGTTGGCCGTTGAAATCGGTTTGGTACACCCCGAATTCCATTTCGCGGGTTGCGTGGATATGCCTTGCAAAATGACCGAACCGAAAACGGGAAATAACTTTACGGCAATTGTTGATTTCAAATCGGGTCGAAAAGGGTTTTTCGAAGAACACGAATTGCAATTGCATCTTTACCGCGAAATGTGGAACGTGAACTTTCCCGACGTACCCGTGGAACGTGTGTTCAACTTTTCCCCGAAAGATTGGCGCGGCCCGAAACCGACGTACAATTTGAAAGATCAAACGGAAAGTGTAAACGCAAAGAAATTGCCGTACCTGTTGGCACTTGCGGCGATTGAGGACGAAAAGCGCGACAACACAATGACGATTGTAAAGGGCGTTTTGGATCTTGACAACGGCAAGATTGCCGACAATATTTTGTCCCTGTCTTTGGCCGAACTGATCAAGACAAAAGCGACCGAAAAGGAAACGCCCGAAAAGGCGGGAACGGCAACGGAAGCGGAAAAGCCCACGGAAGCCCCAAAGAAGCCCGCAAAGCGCACGAAATCCGCCGAAAAGGATAATACCCCAACCGAACCCGAAAAGCCCGTTAAAACGGAAATTGACGAAAAATTACCGTGGGAAAACGACTTGAAGAACGGAACGGGAATTGAGGTTGAAAAAACAAGCGACGGCGTAAAGGTTACGGCCCGATATTTCGAACAGGCCCCGGCCCCGACGGTTGCACCCGCCCCCGCGCCCGATCCCGAACCCGAAAAGCAAAACTTACTGTTTGACGAAATCGAAATTTAATTATGGGCGGAAGAATACACAGGCCCGAACAGGCCAACGGAATTTTAGAATTGCCAGAAATCGGGCGGTTGCATATAGGCAAGAAACAGGCCACGCAAAACGGCAAGGAATACCCCGTTAGCGTTGATTACTTTATCCCGTCGGGAAAGTACGCGGGAATGTTTACTGCCGCGTTGGGCGAAAAGCCCCAAACGATACAGGTAATTTTCCCCGACGATGCGCCCGAAAAGGTTTGCAACGAACGGTACGAATACAGGGACGATAAGGGCGCATTGGTTGCCCGTGGCGACGGCCAAACGTTCGAAATTTGGAACGGCGAAAGATACGCCCCTTATAGCGTGGACGCATACCCCGATATTATGGCCCAAATTGAACGGAACAACCCGACGAAACGGGGCGCGGAAAATTGGGATATAGTGCTAACGTTGCGTTTCATTGTCCCCGCCGTCCGTGGGATCGTCGGCGTTTGGCAATTCTCTACAAAGGGCAAGGCGTCAAGCGTCAAGAATATACGCGAATCGTTCGACGGCGTTCGTTTGATGCGCGGGACCGTAACGCAAACCGTGTTCGATCTTTCCGTACAGTTTGCCAAAAGCAACAAACCGGGCGTCAATTCTCGTTATCCTGTTGTGTCGTTGGTTGCCAACGATAACAGGATCGCCGAAATTAAACAGGCAATGGCCCCCGAACAAAATTTGTCTTTGCTATTGTCGGAAAGAAAATAATTCATATCTTTGCACTAACGTTTGTAGCGGAACGTTAAAAGGGAAATATACAACGCCCCGTGCAAGTAGATTGGTTTTCCGCTACAACCATTTGAACGCGCGGGGTTGTTTTTTATTATGGATTTGAATAAAGTATATCTTGGAAACGCAATCGAAACGGTAAAAACCTTTCCCGACGAAAGTATAGATTGCGTCGTTACGTCCCCGCCTTATTATGGACTAAGAGATTATGGGACGGGAAAATGGATCGGCGGCGATCCTAATTGCAAACATTTTCGAGAATCCAAAAAATCGGACAAAACAATTACAGGGCATAAGCGAATGCAAGAAAACGAAGCCCCCGTCGGCGACGCTATCTATAAAACTGTTTGCCCGATTTGTGGCGCGGTCCGCGTTGATGAACAAATCGGTTTAGAAGAAACGCCGGAAGAATATATCGAACGTCTTGTGTCCCTTTTCCGCGAAATACGCCGTTGCTTGAAAAAGGACGGGACGTTATGGGTAAATATCGGCGATACTTATAATGGGGCAAAACGGGGAAATACTGAAATTGTCAAACATAAGAACGTCGCGGAATCGTGCGATTTCGTCAAAAAAAAGTGGGACGGCGCAAAACAAAAAGACTTGATCGGGATTCCGTGGTTACTTGCGTTTGCGCTTCGCGCTGACGGTTGGTATTTGCGACAGGATATTATTTGGCACAAACCGAACCCGATGCCCGAATCCGTGAAAGATCGTTGCACGAAATCGCACGAATATATATTTTTGCTATCTAAAAGCCCAAAATATTATTTCGATTATAAGGCGATTATGGAACCCGTATCCGAACAACAAAAAACAATATATCAAAATTCAAACGGAAGATATGGGAACGGGACACGAACGGAACGTACGAATAATTGTGGATATAGCGTTGCGGGCGGCCACAGGGATAATTCCGGCGGTTTTGATTGCGATATAATCGAAATAGACGGTAATTTTGTTCGTTTAAAACGCGACGTTTGGTCGGTCAATTTGAAACCAAATAAAGAAGCCCATTTTGCAACATATCCGGAAGAACTGATCGCCCCGTGTATATTGGCGGGTTGTCCGGAAAAAGGCGTCGTTTTGGACCCGTTTATGGGAAGCGGAACAACGGGAATTGTTGCACGGAAATTAAATCGAAATTTTGTTGGTTGTGAATTGAACCCCGACTATTACAAAATGGCGACCACACGAATTTTTAATAACGGCGAAAATCTATTTAACCAATAATGGAATAATGGAAACGCGAACTTTTAAGATCGAAAATTATATTACCGTCCCCGGATTTGCAATCGTTGAATTGGGGTTGTCGGGCAACGAATTGTTATGCTATTCGTTGATATATGGTTTTACACAGGACGACGAAACCGAATTCCGCGGATCTTTGAATTATGTTGCTTCCGCGCTGAATGTAACAAAGCAAAACGCGAAAAAAATTATTGATCGCCTTATCGAACGCGGACTGATCGAAAAGCGGGAAATATTCTTTTCGGGCGTAAAGTTTTGCCATTATGTTGCAAAAAGATACGGCGTTGCTGAAATAGCAACGGGGCGTTATCAAAACAACAACGGGGGCGTTGCTGAAATAGCAACGGGGGGTATTGCTGAAACGGCAACGAATAATAATAAGATAGATAATTCTAACGATAAAATAGAAGATACCGCCGACGGCGGTTTGTTCCCCGCCGATCCGTCGTTTGTTCCTGTAACCGTTACGCGCCCGCGCCGTACGTCCGAATCGCTTTGCCTGTTCGAAAATTCGCGCTTCGCCGATTACGACGCGTTCGCGGCCGAATTTACGGCGGCTGAATTTGCCGAAATTGATATAGTCTATTATTACCACGCCGTCGCGGATTGGTCGGCGCAAAAGGGCAAGAAAATGAAAGATTGGATTGCCACGGCCCGAAACTTTATTCGGGGCGATATGGAAAAGGGCAAGTTACACAGGAAAGACGGCGACACAATGGCGGGGCTTTCGCCGGACGCTATCAAATACTTAAAAGAAATGGGCGATGCAATCAGTTGAACAAACGGCGATCGTGGCCGTAAAGAAATCCCCCGTTGAATTACGGCGGGAACTGATCGGGAATGCAACCGTTATGGGCGCGTTAACCCCCGTTGAACGGGCCGTGTTCCTTGCGTCCACGGCAAAGACAATCGCCGAACTTACCCCGTCGGAATTGGCAAACGAATTGCGTACCGCGTTGAAATGGATTTGCAAGGACGTTGGATATAGATTACAGGACGACGGCGACGCCCAATATTTGATAATCCGAACGTCGGAAATACTGAAACGCTATTATTCCAAACTTACGTTAAAGGATTTCCGAATGGCGTTCGAAATGTCAATAACGGGACAGTTGGACGAATTCTTGCCACGCACACGCGACGGGAAAGCGGATCGGAACCATTACCAACAATTCAACGCCGAATACGTGTGCAAGATATTGAACGCGTACAAAGGCCGCCGTGGGGCCGTTCTCAAAAAGGCGTTCGAAGCAATGGAAACGCCCGCCAATGCGATTGAGGACGACGAAAAAAGAGAATACAGGCGCGAAGCGTTAAAGGACCTTTTCGAAGCGTTCGAAGCGTTCAAGGAAACGGGACGATTGGACACGACGGCCGTTGCCGATTTGGTATTCTATAATATCCTTGCTGAACACGGTTTGGCCGTTCCTGTAACAGTAACCCCCGACGAACAAAAAGCGGTATGGCAACGCACGATCAACCATTACGCGCGTCGTGGAATGGTCGGGGACGTAAACGAATTGAAGCAAAACGGGATTGATGATCCGCGTTTGGAACACGGTTCGTTCGTATTGGCCCGCCACAAAGCGTTGGAAAGGATCTTTTCGGGAATGATTGAAAAAGGTATCGAAATTTCCGATTACGTTAAAAAGTAATGCGACGAATTGGTTTAATAGACGTTGACGGCACGGGCCATTTCCCGAATATCGCGTTAATGAAATTGTCCGCGTTTCATAAAAGAAACGGCGACGTTGTGGAATGGTACGCCCCGTTATTTTCGGGCCACTTTGATACCGTCTATTTGTCAAAGGTTTTTTCTTTTACGCCCGATTACGAATTCCCGATAGATGCGGACGAAATAATAAAAGGCGGGTCGGGTTATTGTATTAGTTTAGAAAACGGGAAAGAAATATTTGATAAAAGCAAAAACAAAAACTTGCCGTACGAAATAGAACATATTTTCCCCGATTATTCAATCTACCCGGAATTAACAAAGGATACGGCGTTCGGATTCCTTACGCGTGGTTGCCCGCGTGGTTGCGAATTTTGTATAGTAGGGGAAAAAGAGGGGCTTTGTTCGATAAAGGTCGCTAACCTGTCGGAATTTTGGAACGGCCAACGGAAAATCGTACTTTGCGATCCAAATATTTTGGCCTGTAAAGATTGGCGCGAACTATTGCAACAACTGATTGATTCGGGCGCGGAAATAGATTTTAATCAAGGTTTGGATATTCGCCTAATGACAAAGGAAAAGGCCCTATTACTGAACCAAATAAAGATAAAAGAAATTCATTTTGCGTGGGACCGATACGGCGACAAAGAAAAGATATTACCAAAACTAAAATTGTTCGCGTCTATTACGGCGCAAAACCCGAACGCCCATAAAGCAATAGTTTATACGATCGTAAACTTTGATACGACAATCGAACAGGATCTTGACCGAATTTATACGTTGCGGGAATTAGGATATTGGCCGTACATAATGATATACGACAAAGAGCATTGCAAGCGGGTTTATAAGGATTTACAACGTTGGGTAAATAATAGGGTTATTTTTGCGAAATGTTCAAAATTTGAAGATTATAAACACTAATGGAAAACAAGATCAAAATAAATTGCGTTATCGGCGTTGATCCGGGCGCGGCGGGCGGACTTGCCGTTTATATCCCGAACGAAAAGACAAAGGCCGTTAAAATGCCAAAGGATATAACGGAATTGCGGGATTTCTTCCTGTATTACGCGGAAAACTACAAACCGATCGTTTTTCTTGAAAAACTGTCGGTACGTCCCGACGATATACAGGCCGACGGCGGTAAAACGAATATGGGTAAGTTGTACCGCGTTCAAAAGATGATCGCCAATTACGAACACTTGAAAGCGATAATTGAATCGGCGGGCGTTCCTTACGTGCTTACGCACCCGATGACGTGGCAAACAAAGTTGCAGTTGCGATTCCGAAACGGATTTGTTGAAGCAAAGGCGGACAGGAAACGGCGTTATTGCGATAAGGCGGGGGAACTGTACCCCGAAATAAAGGCGACGTTGTGGAATGCTGACGCCCTGTTAATAATGCATTTCGGGCGTTTGGCTTTGGTCAATGATCCTAAATGGGTAAGGGCGAATTTGCCCGAACGGGAATACAACAAATTGTTTTAAGATGAAAGGAAAATTTAGGCCCCTTAAATCCGGCGAAACGTTTTACCTGTTCAAAGAACGGTTGCACTATATTGGAATTGCTGAAAGTAAAGACGATAAAGTACACGTTTTTTGGGGTTGGAACAAATTTAAGAAATGGCGGTATTATAAAGTTATTACGGACGACGATTTGGCGGAATATTGGCGATATTTCCGTAAAAACAAGAAAAAATAAATTGTTTTGATATGCGACACGTTATTATATCAATCAATTTCCAATATTCGGACGGGCAACCCGCCAAATTGGAAGAAATGGACGCCAAAGAATTAAAACAATTGCGTTTCCGTTTGTTAGTTGAAGCGGGGAAAATCAAACAACGCGTTTTCGATTTAACCGGCGAAGAATTACCGTAATATGCCGACGAAGATATTTACCACAATGGGCGGACGTTGCCCGTTCGGTTATCATAACAATATAGATGATAATCTTTGCCGTATTTGCCCGTATTATTACAGGGCGGGAACGGGGACGTTCTTTTGGTGCAACCACCCTGTACTCGAAAAGGCGGTCAAAAAAACGCGACGTGTACCCGAAAAAGCGGAAACGGGTACGCAAGAAAAGCGGAAAAGAGGACGCCCGCCGAAGAACGGCCCTAAAAGCCCCGTAAAGACAACGAAACCGAAAAAACGATAAATTGTATATGGAAACGCCGAAATGCCCGCAAATCCAAAATTTGCAAGAAATAACACCCGAACAGGCCGCCGAATACATTCGGTTCGTGGCACACTTACGGCACACGCAACGCCGTTTCTTTTCCTTCCGTAAACCCGAACTGTTGGAAGAATCCCGACGGTTGGAAAAAGAACTTGACGCGCTAAACGCGTCGTTGTTGGACCCCACGCCAAAATTGTTTTAATATGGATCGCGTGGACGCATATATAGCACGGGGAACACGGGGCGTTTACCGCGTGTTCGTCAAGAGGGCGAAATATAAGCATTGGTTCGAATTGGGCGCACACAGGCCGACGGACGCCGCGTTCGAACGTGCGATAAATGACGGGACCGTGGTTTGGAAACGTGGCATTGTGGACGAAATGCAACTTTTTTCGAAAAAAATGTGAAAATTTTTGGAAAAAGTTTTGGAAATATAAAAATTATCCTTACCTTTGTAGTGGGTTAAGGAAATAACCCAACCGATCGGGCGGGTTCCCGAAACATAAAGAACAAACAGTTATGAAGATCAGTTGCAAAAATTCGAACAAAGCGGTTGAAATGATGATGAACGCGGACGGTTTCGGTAGAATCCTTGCGGTCGCAACACAGGAAAACGAATATTGGTTTACTATTGGTTGGTACAAGACGGAAAAAGGCGCGATCCGTTCCGCAAAGAAACAACTTTCCCGTTTGGGGTACGAATTGAACGCTTAACAAATTGTTGCGTGGTGTAACGGTTAGCACTTTGGATTTTGGTTCCAACAGTCCCCGTTCGAATCGGGGCGCAACAACAATAAACCCCCGTGGCGTAATTGGTAGCCGCGACGGATTCAAAATCCGTTCCCGAACAGGGGTACCGGTTCGATTCCGGTCGGGGGTACGAAAACGGACCGCGCCGATTCGCGGGAACTTAAAACAAAGTGTTATGGACACAAAGGAATTTAAAAAGTATTATCAAAGCGGGCCGAATTTCCGCATTGAAAACCCGAACCCGTGTTGGGCGGAAAAGCGGGGGTTCAAATGGGATCGTGGCGATTGCGTTATCCGCGCATTGGCGAACGCCATATCCTGTTCGTGGTTGGAAGCGTTCGATTTCCTTACGGCAAAGGCCCGACGGGATTTCAACGTACCGAACGACAAAGGCGGTTCGCGGAAATGGTACATTGAGGGCGGCGCGGTTTGGACGCCGTGCAAGGCCGAAAAGGGCAAAAAGCGAATGACCGTCGAACAGTTTGCGAAGATGCACCCGACGGGGCGGTATGTCGTAATGATCGCGTCCCACCAAACCGCGTGCGTGGACGGCGTAATTTTGGACGCGTGGAATTGCGGGGAAAGTGCGGTCGTCGGTTATCTTGATATGGCCAATTTTAAGTTGTAATGTTTAACACGGCCCCGCGCAAGCGGGGCCACAAAACAAAGGCGATACAATGTATATCAAACACTTGCAATTACTGAACTTTCAAGTTATCGAAAGTTTCGAAGCCGATTTCGACGGGTCCGTTTATTTCATTACGGGCGACAACGAATTAGGTAAATCAACCCTGTTAAAAGCGATCGGCGCATTACTGACAGGAAACCGCGACGACGTGTTACGCAACGGCGCGACAAAGGGGTTTGCCAAAATGATTGTAGGCGACGACGGCGAAGAATACGACGTACAGTTGTCGTTTACGGAAGCGAACCCGCGCGGAACGCTGACGATCAAGCAAAAGACAACGGGAATGGCGACGAACAACGTTTCAATGTTGCAACGGATTTTCGGTTATCAAGATTTCGACGCCGTGGAATTTTCGCGTTGGTCGGAAACCGCCGACGGACGGCGCAAGCAAATTGCCGTGGTTAAGGCCCTGTTGCCCGAACCCGTCCGAAAGAGGATCGAAGAAATAGACGAAACCGTGTCCACGCTGAAACAGGAACGGACGGGCGTTAATCGGGACGTTAAGACGTTCGCGGGATTCGTCGAAACGATCAAGCAACAGTTGGCCCCCGGCGACGTGGAAAAGTACGCAATGCCTGTTGACGTTACGGCGTTAATGGAACGGCAAAAGACTAACGCCCAATTGATCGAAAAGGCGAAAACAGTACGCGCCGCCGTCGCACAACGTACGGAACAGTTGGCCGCGATCCCCGCCCGTATTGAAGCGGAAAAAGCAAAGGCGGACGAAACACGCAAGGTTTACGCCGACAGGGTAGCCGCCACGAAAGCCGCGTACGAAAAGGCGTTGGCCGATGAAAAGGAAGCGTCCGTAAAGATTGACGCCGTATTGTCCGAAAACCTTGCCGCCATTGAAGCGGAACGCGCGTCGTTTGCTGAACGCAAGGCGAACGGCGAACAATGGTTGGCCAAATATGAAGCGAACAACCCCGAAAAAACGGACGTCCCCGCCCTGTTGGAACAGGCGGAAGCCCATAACAAGCGTTACCACGCCGTTTGTCAATATAAGGAAAAGAAATCCCAATACGACACGATCAAGGCCAAATCGGAAGAAATGGACCGCCAAATCGCGGAACTTTCCACGGAACGCGCCGACCTTATCGCAAACGCTGAATTGCCGATCGCGGGTTTGTCCTTTACGGACGACGGTTTGGAACTGAACGGCGTTCCGTTCGTCCCCGGCAAAGTTTCCGATTCTCAAACAATGGAAATCGCGGCTAAATTGGTCATTGCTTCCAACCCGACCGTTAAGGTTTTCCGAATTGCCCGTGGCGAATCTTTGGGCGCGAAGCGGTTGCAAACGATCGTGGAAATTGCCCGAAAGAACGGATTTCAAGGGTTCATCGAACAGGTCCAACGCGGACAAACCGAAATGTTGGTCGAAGAATATACCGAACGTTAAATCAATCGCGCCGTGGCGGTTGCCATTCCGCCACGGCCTTTTCACATTATGTTAGACAAAGCAACAAAAAACAAGATCAACGCTTGCAAGGGATTACAGGGCAAAACGGTTTCCGATATTGTCGTATCTGACCGTTTCGAAAAGAATCTTGCCACATATCTAACCGCGCAAAAAGAGGACAGGAACACGTCGCGCAAATCGTTCGAAGCAATGCGCAAGGCGGGCGGGGCCGTCGGTTACAAGTTGCCCGCGCACCCCGTGGACCGCGTAATGGATTTGTCCGTTTCCGATTTTGCATTGGAATATGCAAAGATCCTTACGGGAACGTCCGAACGCACGAACGCCGAACGGAAATACATTCAGCAATTGGGCCAACAGGCGTATAACCTTACCGTTGCGCAAATCGTTTGCGAAGAATTCCCCGAACTTGAATCGGCATTGATCCCAAAAAAGAACACGAACTAATTATGGACACACTAAAACAAGCAACTAACCGAACCGCCGCAATCGGAAAGATTATCGGCGCGTTGAAGAATGGCCGACGCCTTTCGTTATATGACAGTAGGGAATTTCGCGTTTCCGAAATGCACACCTGTTTTTGCGTTATCCGTCAAAAGATCCGCGACGGAAAAATTACGGGGTATGTAATGAAAGACAAATGGTTAATTACCCCCGACGGGATTCGTTTCAAAGAATATTGGTTCGAAGATGAAACAAACGAAAATTAGCGAATCGGGACTGATCGGGGCCGACGGAAAATTGCGTATGCCAATGGATCGGGTAAACGCTTTTTTCGAAGCCCATAAAGGCGAACGCGTTGTCGTCCGCTTCGAATCGGCCGAACGTGGTTCAACGGAATTGCAATTGGCGTATTATTACAATTACATTGTTCCGACGATTCAAGCGGCACTTTATGAAACAGGCGAACGGAAAACGGAAAGACAAACCGACGTTTGGTTACGTGAACAATGCGTAAATTGTTGGTCCGGTTTGGGCGATTTAATGGAAGCCCGCGAAATGTCAAAAACTGACTTTTCCGAATTTTTGGAATGGGTAAAACAGTTTGCCGCCGAAAACCTGTTCGTTTATATCGAAGATCCTAAAACCCTGTAAAATGAAAAAAATAGATCCAAAAGATTACGTAAGTTACACGATCGTTGGTTCGGGTTGGTCCTTTACGGTCTATACGTGGGAAAAGGCGCAACGCGAATGGGACGGTATGCGATTCGGGACCCTATACGGAAACAAGCCCGACAAAACACAAACAGTTATTGACAACAAATAAGGCGATACAATGGAAATCAAGGACGTTTTATTTTTAGACACGGAAACGACGGGGATTCCCGACCGCGCGGCGAAATGGGATTCCGACTATATGGATTATCCGCACGTCGTACAAATTGCGTGGTTGCACGGTTGCAAGGCCGAAAACCACATTATACGGCCCGACGGGTGGGAAATTCCCGAAGATGCGCAACAGGTCCACGGAATTACCACGGAATACGCGCTTGAACACGGCGAACCGTTCGCGGCCGTTGTTGATATGCTGATACAGGATTGCCACGAAGCGGGCCTTATTTGCGGCCACAATATCCATTTTGATACGGGAATCATTAAGGCCAATATCTTGCGCGAATTGGGGCGCGAATATTACGACGCAAACGACGTGGAATCCGCCCTGTATAAAGGGAAACGCATTGACACGATGCGTTCGACGATGAAATGGGTGGACGCCCGTTTCGCGTCGGGCCGTTTGAAATTCCCGAATTTGGGCGAACTATACGACCGTTGTTTCCCCGGCGAAACGTTCGAAGCCCACGACGCGTTAGAGGACTGCAAGGCCGTTGCCCGTTGTTTGCCCGTGCTGATCGAAAACGAATTGGTCGAACTGAAAGTAAAGGAATACCCCGACGAACAGGAACAGGCCAAACAGGACGGTAACGCGGCCCGTATTGCAACCGAATCCGCAAAGAAATTCGGAAAAATGCCCGAAAAGCCCGTAAACGCCCCGATTTCGGCGTCAAATCTTGAAAATGATAAATTACCCGTCCAACAGGAAAAAGCCCCGCAAATCGAAAATTCGGCAAAATTAACGGCGGCTAATGAACTGTTGGAACAAAACGATTTCTAATTATGGCAAAAACTATCAAATTCAACAACACGCCCGCGCTAACGCGGGAATACGTCAACAATTGGCTAACCCACGCCAAAAAGGAAAAGAATACCAATCCCGCGTCAATCGCCGTGTTGGAAGATATTCTAAAATTGATTGACGTTGCGGTATCAGTCTTACAACCCGAACCGGCGGAACCGGCAAAATAATAAACCAAAAAGCGATATGGAAAAAACTTTTGAATTACGTTCCCTTAAAGTTGGAATGTTCGGCGTGGATTGCAAATACCGAATTTCCGAAACCGACGACAACGGAAGCGTTACCGAAAACGAATACCACGTCAAGGTATCGCGCCCGATGCACCCCGATTTTGAATCCCTGTTTTCGCGGGATCTTCGCGCGATCGCAACGAAAATTTTCAACAATACGGAATGGTTGGCGGATTATGAAATGGGCGTGTCGAAAATCGAACCCACGGGAATTGCTTTCGCGGGAAAAAACGACAATATCGGCATTTCCATTATTGGCAACATTGAAACCGCGTTCGGGCGCGTAACGTTCAAAACCCCGCGAATCAAGTACAAAACAAGCGAAAAGGACGTGGCCGCCGAACTGACGGTATTTGCCGATAAGGTTGTCGAAGAAACCCACGCTTATTTGTTTGAGGACAAAACGGCGGAAATGGCCGTATTCGGCGAATAATGGAACCCGTTTTGATTACAACCCGCGCCGAATATGATCTTTGCAAGGCGCACGGAATCGAACCGTTGTTGGACCGTCGGTTCGCAATGGATATACGGTTGCGGGTTGCAATCCAACGGGAACTTTTCGGAACGGGCCACACGCCACAGGAAAACGAACGTTTTTACCGATTTTGTTGGGATCATTACCCGCACCAATGCGCGGAAACGATGCGCCCGCTTAAACAATATTCGGCCACGTATATTTCCCATATCTTGACGCGTGGGGCGCACCCCGAAATGGCCCACGATCCGCGAAACGTCAATATCCTATCATTTGAAATGCACAACAGGTGGGAAAACGGCGACCGCAAGAATATGCGTATATTTGCGGGGAACCAAATTATAATCGAACAATTGAAAAAGGAATATTCCGATTTATGAATAAAGTTTTTCTAAAAGGAAATGTCGGGCAAGATCCCCGAATTACCAATTTCGAAAACGGCGGTAAGGTTGCACAATTTACGTTGGCAACGACTGAACGCGGATTCAAGACACGCGACGGGAAAGAAATTCCCGACGTTACGGATTGGCACAATATCGTCGTAAAACAAACAGGGTTGGCGGGCGTGTGCGAACAGTACGTAAAAAAGGGAACGCCCCTTTTGATTGTCGGCAAGATTCGAACCCGCGATTACAGGGACGAATCGGGAAATACCCGTTATATTACCGAAATAATCGTGGAAGAAATGGAACTGTTGGGAAAGAAGCCCGAACAGGCCCCCGCCCCCGCACCCGCACCCGAATACACGCCAACGGTTGAAGATATGCCCGTCTAATTATGCAAATAGACCGAAAAAAATACGATCCCGAAATCCACGATTTATTCCACGCGCTGACCGTAAAACAACCGTACGCGGATTTGTTGACAAAGGCCGTTGCCCGCGATGAATCGGGAACGTACCGCGCCGAAAAAACGATAGAGGTTCGGACGCGCAACACGAATTACAGGGGCGATTTGCTGATATGTTCGTCGGCCAAACCCGTTGATCCGTGGGGCCGTCATTTGTCGGGCGTTACGTGCGGATTCGTCGAACTGTACGATACAAAGCCCGTGGAAGAATTTACCAACGAAGATTGGGCCGCTACGTGTATCCCCGAAGATCAACGACCGCGAAAGGGGTTCGGGTGGTTAATGCGCAATCCGCGCCGTGTTGTCGAAATGCCGATAAAGGGCCAATTGGGGGTTTATGGAATCGTCGTACCGAAAGACGATATTACCGAATACCCCCGCGAAATGGCGTTAGGCGCGGACGGTTGGGAAATCATTAAAAAACGAATGTAATGGAATATTGGGAAAACAAACTTACCCCGTGGGATATGGAATTGGCCGTAATGGTCGAATCGCTGACGGGGAAACCGTGCGAATTGTGCAACGGTGGCGATCATTTCTTTTTTGAAGCGGATTACGAAAACCACGCCCACGAACCCGAATATTTGTTGGCCCTTTGGGACGCAATAGAGGGACGCACGGGAAAACGCCTTATTGGAATGGACGACGACCCCGAACGCCACGTTTTCGTCGTTACCGTCCTTTTCTCAAACGAACGTTATCCCGCGTTAGTCCGTTTGGATCGGGACGCGAAAGAAAATCCGTCGGCGGGAACGCCGTATTATTCAAAGACTGACGACGCAAACGAAATTTTGGCCGTACAGGTCGAAAGGGGAAACGATGCGCAATTGTTGTCGTTCGTGGGTAACGGCCAATTGCTGATCGTTTCCGACGGAAAAATTGCTTTCCAATTCTTGAACGCAAGCGGAAGCGTTTACGCCGACGCGCCCGAACATTCATATATCGTGTATCGTGGCCCCGGACGCTTCGAAATCATCGAACAGGAAAAATTCGAAAAAGAATACAAAATCTAATATGGCAAGACGTCCTAATACCTGTGAAACGTGCGCGTTCTTCAAGTGGGACGCAATGGACGGCCCCGGCGTGTGCGCCCTGTCTAAACTGATTGTTTGGCCGTTAAACTCTTGTTACAGTTGGAAATTACGGACAACTTACAAACATTGAAATTGTTAACCGTTTCCCGATAATTTACTATTTTTGCAAAAACCGTGTATTATGGCAAACAAAGAGAAAACCGAACCAAAGACGAAACGCGGGCGCAAACCGCAATGGACGGACGCCAAAGTGGAAATTATGGTTAAGGCGATCGCCACGGGTAAATCGTACAAAGACGCATATACGGCGGCGCGGGTTTCCCACACGACGTTTTACAAGCACTTTAACGAAGATGCTGAATTTAATGCACGGGTTAAAAGAGCCGAACAGGATTACCAAGAATATTACGATTCCCAATTGGTCGTTGACTGCAAACGTTCCCTGTTGGAACTGATACGCGGTTACGAATGGGACGAAACGACAACCGAATCGGCGTTGGATAAAAACGGCAAAATGGTAGAGGTCAAAAAAAAGATCGTCCACAAGAAAGCCGCGCCGAATGCAACGGCAATTATCTTTGCGTTGTGCAACCGTGCGCCCGATCAATGGTCAAACCGCCATATACAGGAAATAAGCGGAAAGATCGAAACGGAAAGCAAATCTAACGTTTCATTGGCAAATGTTCCCGACGAACTGTTAGAACAGGTTATAAACGCAATTAACACGAAATAAGGGCGGAAAATACCGAATCGAAAAGCGAAATTCCTTTTGACCGCAACGGCCGAACAGGGGCGAACCCGCCCCGTTACCTGTTCGGCCTTTTTACTGAATAATGGACGTTGACACGATGCAAATAACGCGGACGTTGGCCACGCACCCCGAATTATTCTTACAAGAGGGTGCGCGGCGCAATCTTTTATGGTTCGCGCAATATATGGACCCCAATTTTCAACCGACGCCGTTTCATAAAGCGTATTATCGGGTATTGGATAAGTTCGCCAAACAACAAATACGGAAACTGATTATACAGGCCCCGCCACAACACGGCAAAAGTCAAGGTTCAAGTAGGTTTCTTCCGGCGGAAATGTTGGGGTTGTATCCCGATTTGCGGATATGTATTTGTTCGTACGCGGCCACGATTGCAAAGGATTTCAACCGCGACGTTCAACGACTGATAGACAACGACAAATACCACGGCGTATTCCCCGAAACTTGTTTGAACGGATCTAACGTCGTAACTGTGGCAAACAATTATTTGCGGAATTCGGACGTTTTCGAAATCGTAAACCATACAGGATCGTTGCGCGTCGTGGGCCGTGGCGGTTCGCTTACGTCGAAAACCGTGGACGTTATGATTTTCGACGACCTTTATAAAGATTCGCTTGAAGCGAATTCCCCGCAAATCCGCGCGACGGCGTGGGATTGGTACACAAAGGTTGCACAAACACGATTGCATAACGATTCGCAACAATTGATTGTATTTACCCGTTGGCACCCCGAAGATATTATCGGAAAAATACTTGAATCGGAACAGGTAATCGTCGCCGAAAAGTGGGAAGATTTCGACAACATACCGTCGGGCGCGTGGGTATTGGTCAATTTCGAAGCGATCAAGACGGGGACGCCCACGGAAATAGACGGGCGCGAAGCGGGCCAACCGTTGTGGCCCGCGCGTCATTCTTTGGAACGCCTGTTGGCCGCTAAAAATTTGGACCCCGTGGGTTTTCAGTGCTTGTATCAAGGAAACCCCGGCGATGCAACCGCGTTGTTGTATCAACCGTTCAAGACGTGGGTAAACAAAGATGATTACGGCCAATATATCCGTTCGGGTTGTTACGTGGACGTCGCGGATCAAGGGGACGACTTTTTGTTCGCGGCGTCGTACGATATAGTCCGTTCGGAAAACCAAATTTGGAACGAACATAACAAGCGGTTCGAACCGTTATTGTTCGCGCTGATAACTGATATTGAATTTACGGACGAATCAACGGACGTTACGACAGTAACCGTTCCCCGACTGATCAACGGTAACGGCGTCCAAAAAGCGTGGATCGAATCGAATAACGGCGGTTCCCAATTCGAAAAGAACGTAAAGAAAAAAATTCGGGCGTTAACGGTCCCGTTCTATCAAGGCCAAAACAAAGAATCGCGTATCGTAACGAACGCCCCGTTTGTGAATCAGCAAATAATAATGCCGTTCGGGTGGGAAACGCGTTACCCCGCGTTTTACAAGCACGTTACGGGATTCTTGCGCAAGTTCGACGCGAACGAACACGACGACGACGCGGACGGGCTGACAGGAATTTACGAAAAGGAACTTGCCGACGGGAATACCAAACCGTACAACGCAATGTCGCGGGGCGTACGGGTCCATTAATGGCCGTATAAGGGCGTTTCTTTGAAAAGATAAGGAATTACCCATTTTTGAAAAGAAATTCGATTGTAGGCGATTTTTCGAAAAAATAATTACATTTGCACTTGAAAGGCGGTCAAGGGTCAACCGTTGAAACATTGTTAACCAACTAAAATTCAAAATTATGTCGCTTGTTTGCCAATGCCCGGCCGCGTCCGCGCTGACGACCATTCCGAACGTTGCCTGTTCGGAAAATTTCGGCCAAATTCAAAAAGTTGCATTCCAACGCTTGCGCAAGGCGGACGGAACCCGCAACGCGTTTACCGGTCAATCCGCCGGTACGCCCCCCGTGGACAACATTAAATTGAAAGCGTCGTGGACTGCATTGCTTGCCGCCGCCGACGGTAGCAAAATTGTTGTGTCCCCGTATATCAACGCCCCCGCTGATTCCGGCGGCGACGCCCGTATGTCGTCCGGCGGAAACGATGATTTGGGCGGTATCGCGGAAGTTTTGGGCGGTAATCCCGTTCAGTTTGACGGGCAATTGCGTTCGATCCCGCAATCCGTTATCAAGGTTATGAAAGAATTGCAATGCGAAGCCAACGCGGGCAATTTGGGCGTGTTCCTGTTTGACGAAAACGGCAATATCCAAGCCGTCCAAGATCAAACCACCGCAACCACTTATTACCCGATCCCGATTCGTGCGCTTTTCATCGGTTCGCTGATCCACGGCAATTTCGACGCAAAGGATTCCAACGCGATCAGTTGGCAATATCCGGACAACTATTCCGACGACCTTGCAATCGTGAAGCCGTCCGACTTTAACCCGCTTACCGATTTGGTCCCCGCGTCTTAATCGTATGAACGCCAAAACAACAACGGTAACGTTAGTTGCAAACGGCGTTACCCGCCAATTTGAAATTTCCCACGCCGAACGTTTGTTGCGTATGCCGAATAACGGCGGTTGGGAACTTACGGCAAACAGTAATTACGAATTTATAGACAATGGGATACGACGTCGCGGCAATAAGAAAAAGGATATCGGAAAATAGACGTGCCGACGTGCTTAACCGTGCAAAACTGCACCAATCGCGGATCAAGTTTCACACGGTTAAGCGCGTTACCACGTTCAATTCGCCGTATATCAGCATTCCGCTAACGCAATTTCTTGCAATGGCGGAAAATATCTTGCCACACGACAAATTCGTATTATTCAAGGCCCTATTCCGCTATCCTGTCAAGACAAACGAAATTACCGAAATTTGCTTCGACAAGTTAAGCCGGATTTTTGACGGCCGAAATCCCGCGTTTAATTATCAATTCGTAAATTCCGCACAACGGGACGATTGGGAACGGTACAGGTTGGAAAAGTTGGACGAACCGAACGTATGGTCCACGAAAGGTTGGGAATTCTTCAAGACTGAAATAAATTCCGTGCTGATCGTGGACGTGGCAAGGGAACAAACAACCGATTTCCCCGAACCGTATTTCTATTGGTTGCCCATTGACGACGTTATTACGTACAAGGCCGACCACACGACGGGCGTAATGGATTATATCGTATTCCGCCGTCGGGACGAAATTATAGTGTTGGACGATGAAACTTACCGCGTTTGGGACGACAAAAAGCATACAGGACAAATTAACGGTATGCCGAAAATCGAAGCCCCGCACGATTTGGGTTATTGCCCGGCCCGTTTCTTTTGGAACGAACCGATTTCGTTAGAGGACCCCGACGTAAAGGCGTCGCCGCTATCCGCCGAATTGGAAAGTTTGGATTGGTTCGAATTCTTCCACATTTCAAAACGGCAATTGGATCTAATGGGCGCGTATCCCATTCTTTCGGGTTATGAACAAAGTTGCGATTTCACAAACGCCGAAAACGGCGATTATTGCGACGGCGGATTCTTGCGCGACAAGCAAGGCCATTACCGTTTGGATATGGCGGGATTACTGTTGCGTTGCCCGAAATGCGGAAACAAACGGATTATCGGCGCGGGATCGTTCGTTGAAATTCCCGTCCCGAACACGGAAGAAAACCAACCCGATTTGCGCAACCCTGTTCAAATCTTGAAAGTTGATCGGGAATCGTTGGATTATAACGTCGAAGAACAAAAACGCTTGCGGGAAGAAATCATTACCGCCGTTGTTGGTCAAGACGAAATCGTAACGAACCGCGACGCGTTCAACGAACAACAGGTACGCGCGAATTTCGAATCGGTTACAACGGTATTAAACCGCGTCAAAAAGGGTTTCGAAGCCGCCCAACAATGGGTTGACGAAACGATTTGCCGTTTGCGGTACGGAAAATATTTCTTATCGGCACAAATCAATTACGGAACGGAATTTTACCTGTATTCCCCCGATGAATTGCGGGAACGGTACAGGACCGCAAAGGAAGCGGGCGTTTCCGAATCGGAATTGGACGTTATGTCCAACCAAATTTTAGAAACGGAATACCGAAACGATCCAACGCAATTGCGCCGAATGCGATTGCTTGCGGAACTTGAACCGTATCGGCATTTGTCGCGGCAAGAGGTTTCCGAACTGTACGAAAAAAATCTTGTTTCCGACGTAGATTTGCGTATAAAGTTAAACTTTCCTAATTTTGTGCGAAGATTCGAACGCGAAAACACGAATATTTTGGACTTTGGAATCGAAATACCGTACCAACGCAAGATCGAAATTATTACTGACCAACTACGGCAATATGCGCAAGAGCAAACGCCGAATGTGGCCAATGTTTAACCAATAAAACCGAAAGGATAGTATGTTAACAAAAGACGGGCGGGATACCCCAATCGAAAGACTAACCCCGGACAACTACATTGTTCCCAAAGGCGAAGAACGTGCATACCACGCCGTTATTGAGGTCAAACAATTTGACCCGAAAACAGGCAAGCGCATTTCAACGCCACGGGTGCAAAAGTTCGGGAAAAAAGCGTTTGAATCCCATATCGCCGACAGTTTGCGCAAACAGGGATACGAAATCCTAATTTTGCACGATCCGAACGCGTGGATTAAGGATCAACAGGCCAAAGCCGCCGAAATCGCCAAAGCGGAAGCGGAAGCGAAGAAAAAGGCGGAACAGGAAAAGTTCGATGCGGCCGTCGCCGCCGCCGTTGCGAAAGCACTTGCGGAACGCGAAAAGGCCAACGAACAGGAACAGGGCGAACCCGCCAAAAAGGGCCGTAAAAAGGCCGACAAAGAAGAAACCGAATAACAACTATTAACCGTTACAGTTATGGCACAAATCGCACAACAGGACAATTTGTTCATTGACGTTTCCACTTTGGGGACGTTTACCGACGATCAAAAGAAAAAGTTGGTCGAATGCTACAAAGCCGGAACAATTCTTGACGTGGTGCAACGTTCCGCCGTGGGCGTTTCAAAGTGTATTTCCGCGTCGTATGCTGACGTAAGCACGACCCGGACTTATACTTTCGTTTTCGGCGGCGCGTCCTTGCAATCCGTTACCGCACAGGAAACCATTTCCGCGTAACCTGTGGGCGATACCGTGAAAGACTGAAACCAAATTCAAAGGGAAAGAATTATGGCACTAACAACCGAACTTTTGAAAGGCAATTCCGCAACGGCGGGCCTTTCGGACGAACAAATTAACGCCGTTGTCGAAATGTCCAAAAACGACGAAACCGCCGTTATTGGCCAAAAGACAGGCGAAATTTACGGCGGATTAGACGCGGATATTTTGGCCGCGTCGGGGATCGCAAAGAACGGGACCGAAAAAACCTACGATTACGCCAAACGGGTAATTGGCGAAATCAAGGCGCAAGCGGGAAACGCAACCGAACTGCAAAGCCAAATTTCCGAACTGACCAAAGAAAAGGCGCGTTTGGAATCGGTAATCGCAAAGGGTGGCGCGGACGCTGAAACAAAACGCGCTTTGGAACAGGCAAAGGCGGATTTGGGAAACGTTACGCGTGAATACGCGGAATTGAAAACCAAATACGACAACGCCCAATCCGAACACGAAAAGGCCCTGTTCGGAATGAAGATTGACGGCGAATTTGCGAAAGCAACCGCCGGATTGAAATTCAAGGCCGATTTGCCCGCGTCCGTCGTGTCCGTCCTTACTGAACAGGCCGTCGCCAAAGTAAAGGCGATGAACCCCGAATACATAGACGACGGGAACGGCGGAAAGGTCCTTGCATTTATGGACAACGGAACGCCCCGTCGCAACCCCGAAAACAATTTGCGCCCGTTTACGGCGGCCGAACTTGTCGCCAAAGAACTTACAACAATGGGTGTGTTGGAAACAGGACGCAAACAAACGGGGGCGGGATCGCAAGGCGGAAAAGAAATTCAAGGTTCGGGCGGAACTGTTGATCTTTCGGGCGCACGTACGCAAGACGAAGCGCACGAAATTATTGCAAAGCAATTAATGGCGCAAGGAAAGGTCAACGGAACAAAAGAATTTGACGACGCAATGGCGCAAGCGTGGAAAGAAAACCGCGATGCAATCAAGGCGTTGCCGATTCGCTAACAATCCCACCGGGTAACGGGTCAATCCGGCAAACATTAACCATTAAAAACATTTTTCATTATGTCCCTTATCGCAACCCGTTTGCAAAATTGGCGCGTGGAAAATCCGGAATTCGACCGGAATATGGCCCGCCCGTTGGAATACGGCGCGTTGGATTTCTTCATCGAACAAACAAACGCCGCGAATTCCATTATTAACCCGAACTTGCGCGACCGCGCGTTCGAATCTATCGGCAACACGGTTCAAATTCCCGTCATTAACTACGACGGCGACGTTACCGTGTCCAACGTCCGTTCCTGTGT
>Ga0265300_10000381_pt1 | contig 45293 bp, 27 predicted proteins | sample AusTroGonzalo_MG_FD_193482 | JGI IMG/M metagenome (GOLD analysis project Ga0265300, IMG submission 193482) | Bovine rumen microbial communities from tropical cattle in Woodstock, Queensland, Australia - Gonzalo_03 | ecosystem: Host-associated > Mammals > Digestive system > Stomach > Rumen ... | reverse complement strand
GCCCGTATTGTGGGAACAAATCACCTGAAGTTTAACGCCATCCCCATCTCCGAGCGTTCGGCTCCCTATCCTGCCATAGCCTTCCAGATGGGAGAATGCCTGCAGCGTATGCGTACCGACCGTTTCGACCTGTGTTACCAGCTCGAGGAGAACTACTGGCGTGGTCGCACCGAGATACAGCTCAACGTCAAGGACCTTAAGTTTGTGGATTAAAAACAAGGAAGGCCACCTATTGGGTGGCCTTCCTTATTCATTATTATTAAAAGTAATACCCTATCGTGAGGGTATGGGTGTTGATTTATTATAGTGATAATAGTATAATTCGCACATAGGAACGCCGTGACGGCTTTTTGTTGTGTGACGATGCAATATTTGGTCAATTCCTTCGTTATTATAATCTATAAATCTCAATAACCATTGCTATGGCCGACGACAAAAAGATTATTTTCTCGATGGTGGGTGTGGGCAAGCTCATTCCGCCCAGCCGTCAGATTCTGAAAGATATATACCTCAGCTTCTTCTATGGGGCTAAAATTGGCATTATCGGCCTCAATGGCTCGGGAAAGTCGAGCCTGATGAAGATTATCGCCGGAGTCGACAAGGATTACCAAGGCGAGGTGGTCTTCTCGCCTGGCTACAGCGTGGGTTACCTCGAGCAGGAACCTAAGCTCGACGACAGCAAAACCGTCAAAGAGGTGGTGCAGGAGGCTGTGCAGGAGGTTGTCGACCTGCTGAAAGAGTACGACGAGGTGAACAATGCCTTCGCCGAGCCCGATGCCGACTTCGACAAGCTCATCGCCCGTCAGGGCGAGCTTACCGAGCTCCTCGAAGCCCATGATGCCTGGAACCTCGACACCAAGCTGGAGCGCGCCATGGATGCCCTCCGTTGTCCCGACGAGGACCAGCTGGTGGCCAACCTCAGCGGCGGCGAACGCCGCCGCGTGGCCCTCTGCCGCCTGCTCCTGCAGGAACCCGATATCCTGTTGCTCGACGAGCCCACCAACCATCTCGATGCCGAGAGCATCGACTGGTTAGAGCAGCACCTGCAGCAGTACAAGGGCACCGTCATCGCCGTCACCCACGACCGCTACTTCCTCGACCATGTGGCTGGCTGGATTCTCGAGTTAGATAGGGGAGAGGGCATCCCCTGGAAGGGTAACTACAGCAGCTGGCTGGAGCAGAAAACCGCCCGTTTGGCCATGGAAGAGAAGCAGGAGAGCAAACGCCGCAAGACACTGCAGCGCGAGTTGGAATGGGTGCGTATGGCCCCCAAGGCGCGTCACGCCAAGGGCAAAGCCCGTCTGGCTGCCTATGACCGACTCCTCAACGAGGACGTGAAGGAGAAAGAGCAGAACCTCGAGATATTCATCCCCAACGGCCCGAGATTAGGCAATAAAGTGTTAGAAGTCAACGGCGTCAGCAAGGCTTACGGCGACAAACTGCTTTATGAAAATCTTACCTTCTCGCTGCCGCCTGCCGGCATCGTGGGCATCATAGGCCCCAACGGCTGTGGCAAGACCACGTTGTTCCGCCTCATCATGGGCTTGGAAAAGCCCGACACCGGCACCTTCGAGGTGGGCGAGACCGTCAAGATTGGCTACATCGACCAGCAGCATGCAGAGATAGACCCTGAGAAGAGCGTCTACGAGATGATTTCCGGTGGCAACGAGAATTTGCAGGTAGGTGGAAGACTGGTAAATAGCCGTGCTTATATCAGCCGATTCAACTTCAGCGGCACCGACCAAAGCAAGAAAGTGGGTGTGCTCTCTGGCGGCGAAAGAAACCGTCTACATCTGGCGCTGACCCTCAAGAGCGAAGCCAATGTGCTGTTGCTCGACGAGCCCACCAACGACATCGATGTCAACACCATGCGTGCCCTGGAAGAAGGCTTGGAGAACTTTGCCGGCTGCGCCGTGGTCATCAGTCACGACCGCTGGTTCCTCGACCGCATCTGCACACACATTCTGGCCTTCGAGGGCGACTCGCAGGTCTACTTCTTCGAAGGAGGCTACACCGAGTACGAGGAGAACCGCAAGAAACGGTTGGGCGACGATACGCCGCACAGGATACACTATAAGAAGCTACTCGGATAGTTTTTGGTATCTCTCCACCTCTTTTAGCACATTGCTCACATTCTCGGAGGCCTTGTCCACCTCCTGAGAGGCTTTCGTCTTCTCTTCCTGGCGTTTGGCTATTTTCTCCTCCAACTTCTTGATGTCGGCCTGACAATTGCGGATTTTCTCATTGTACTTCTCTATCTCCTTGGTTTTCTCGGCGATGTCCTCCTGATCCTCTTTGATGTTCTTTTCTATTTTCGCCACTGCCGATTCGGCTGACTCCAGCTTCTTCTGGGCCTTCTTGAGGTTGCTCTGAGCCTCCTCCAATTGGCCGCGGGCCTCGAAACGGTTCACATAACTCACGAAGCCTTCGAGGAAAGTTTGGGTGTTTGTCTGGATAGACTCCTTGTTCACCGTTAGGTCGGTAGGAAAGGCGCAGACGGTCACGATGCATTTGTTCTTTCCATCGCGTTCCACCTTGGTATAGAGGTTGATGGGGAAGGAGGCGATGTCGGCGAAGAGCTGGTCGAGACAGGCGGTGTAGCCCTCTAACTTCTGGGTTTTCATGTCGGCCTCTTTCAGACGTTGATTCAGGGCATTCTGCACGAGACGCTCTTCTTTCTCAATCTTGATAGAGAAACCGGGAGCACTGACGGGACCCACCTGAACAGTGACGGACTTCGCGCTTTGACCTTTCACGCCGGCGAACAGCACCAGCACCACTGAAAATAGTAACAGTTTTTTGCTCATTTTTTTATCTTTTTATGGCTTTTTTCAATCTGCAAATATACAAAATAAAATCATAACAAATGTTAAAATCTGGTGTTAATAATTGTTAAAATAATATGATAACTATTTTGTTGTCAGTGTTTTATATGATTTGTAAACCTGTAAGTCGCTATAAATCAATGCCAACACCGTATCAACACCGTCCTAACACCGTATCAACACCGTATCAAATCCTACCATCGACAGTGTTGATATGGCGGTGATACGTTAAAGGGTTCCTGATAATGTTAAATTATTATTGACGATGATAAGTCATTCTACTGGAACAAGAACGAAATGCATATAAGTGGAAATTTTTTTTTGTAGATTCAAATAATATTTGTAAATTTGCACCTTAAAATCGCAACAATTCCCCAAACATACAAACTATGACCGAAAAGAGGAAAAAAATGTACGAAGCACCGCAGCTGACGGCGGTGAGTTTTAAGACGGAACGAGGATATGCCAGCAGTGTTGATTTGCTTAAAACCCTTGCTATTATTTCAGCAACAACCTACGGTACGGGTGACCAAAACCTCGAGGACCGTGGGACGGCCACGAGCTGGACTTGGTAGGGGAGTTGTGAGTTAATAGATAATAGTTAATAGATAATAGTTAAGAATTAAGAGTTAAAAATTAGATATGAATCATAGGTTTTCAATTCTGGCCATCACCACCATGCTTTGCGGCGTGGCGATGATGAGCGGGTGCACGAAGGATGACGCAGACGGCCTCCCTGATGGCTCCATTGAGATTTTCGCCGAGGGGTCGGGTTCGGGCACCAAGACCACAGTGAACGGCACCTCGGTGAAGTGGGTCGCTGGCGACAAGGTGTGGATCAACGGTGCCACGGGAACGGTTGCCCAAGCCCCTGGCAACCACTGGTATGCCGCGAAGGATGGCGGCGGTTCTTTCGCAACAGGCAGCGTTTTTAACTCGTTCTATCCCGCCACCATCGCCACCGCCACAGGTGCGGCCAATCTGACTAATGAATCCGCTACGGTGGTCTTCCCATCGCGCTATGCCAGCTCGTTCTATGGCGACAACCAGGTGCTTTCGCTGCCCATGGCCGCCCGCAGCGAGGCTAATGCCACGGGCGTGCAGTTCAAGCACCTCAGCGCCGGCATCAACGTGAATGTGAAAAACACCTTCACTAACGACACCGTCCTGTACCTCGACTCGGTGAGCGTCACCTCCGGCAGCGTCAACCTCTGTGGCCAAGCCTCGGTAGGCCTGAGCACCACCGCCGTGCCCACCGTTACCGCCACGGGCACGGGGCCAAAGACCGTCACCGTCTACTTCAGCTCGCCCATCGCCCTCGCGGTGAATGCCAACAAATGCGTCCAGGTGCCCGTGATACCGAGCAGCACCGACCTGGGAGAGGTTACCATCCGCGTCTACACCCATCTGGCACCGGTGACCTATGGTAGCATGGAGGTCTTCACCTACGAGCGCAGCAAGTCCTCGTTCGGCGCGATGGGTCGCAACGAGGTCAAGGCCTCGCCCGAGATAGCCATCGTGCGCGGCGGTGCCGATGTCACCCCTTCCGTCAAGGGCGCCTTCTCTGTCAGCCCCACCACCAGGGTGAGCTTCTCGCAGGGCAACCTACAGCAGGACGGCGAAACATGGGAGTTCGCCACGAACCAGTACGACAACGGTGGCCTCTTCACTTGGAACAGCGAAAGCCGCACCATTGGAGGCGCGACCTGGCGCATGATGACCAGCACCGAGTGGGATTATCTGTTATTCGGCCGTAGCGGACCCCGTTTCGCCAAAGCACGCCTGATGGATGAGCACCAAGGCGTTATCCTGCTGCCCGACCATTACGTACACCCCGCGGGGTTGGCAGCCATAGAGGGCGTGAATGAGACGGGCAACGTCAGCTGGAATGCCAACAAATACACCGCTGCCGAGTGGGCACAGATGGAGGCCGCCGGTGCCGTGTTCCTACCAGCCGCGGGATACAGCGGCGGAGCGAGTGGCGCCCAAGGATACTATTGGTCTTCCTCGCCCTACAATAATCAAGCCTACCGATTCTATTTCTCCGAAACAGAGCTGACAGCCTCCAACGCTCAGGACCAGACCTACGGCTGCTCTGTGCGTCTGGTGAAGGAGGCGAATTGATATAATAATGAAATATAATATTTGAGTAATATGAAACATTTTCTACGAGGATTAATGATGGCGGTGCCACTGATGGCGGCGCTGCTGATGCCGGTGTCGGCTTATTGTTATGGTTACATGACGGACCCCAGATTCTATGACGCTACCGTCACAGCAACAGGGAAGGTGCATATCACAGTGCCCATCGAAGTCCAGCAATATAGCGGTGCAGGTGCCTACGCCCAAAATGGCAGCTACCTCTGGATCCGTATTGGCAATCAGGCCGCGATTCCCATTGTCTATTATGATTATATGGCTGGAGTCAGGGTGGTGAATGGTATCATCGATGTGACCAATGACAGATACAACTCCCGCTTGACCATTATCAACGATGGCGTGAGCCACGCGGTTGATGTAGTGCCCAACTATTACGGTGGTGGAGCGCTTTCCAAATTTGAGTTCGACTGGTTCCCGTCGGAGGATTTACTACAGGAAACCTTCACGTTGGGTGTCAGTGCTGAACTGCATTTCTACGACGTGGCAGACGATCTGGGGGAAAATATCTTCAATCATACGCTGGGCACCTTCAGCAACCTCAGCAGCACCAGCGTGCATCCGCAACTGATAGACCCCATCTTCTACACCGCCAGCAGCACGGCCAACGTTGGCAAGGTGGCGGTGCCCTATGTGATTTTCCAGACACCCCTAAAGTACTACACCTCCTGGAACTCTGCTCAGATTCCTTGCCAGAATCAGAGCGACATGCTCTATGTGCAGCCGCGGGACACCGTGCAGCCGGGCTTTATGATGTATGTTCAGGTGCAAGGCAGGGAGGCCTCCGACACGACGGACGTCATCCGCTGGCTCACCTCCAACAAGGTGGCCATCCCGGCTTATCACAAGATATATAATTTCTGGGTGACCCGTCACTCCTACGAACGCGACGGGCTGTGGTATGAAGACTTTCGCTACAAGGAGCTAAGATGGTATCTGGCCTATCCCCACACCGAGGACATCGTACCCAACGACATGTTCGAGATACAGCGTGCCTACCAGAGCGACTTCAGCGACGCGCAGACCATCGCTATGCTACCCATCGAGTGGGCCGACAGTGCCATGAACAATAAGCTGTTCACTTACGTCGATTCCTCACGTGCGGCATGGCGCAATCCTGTGGAGAACAGCTACACAGTCTATTACCGCGTGCGACGTACATCGTCGGCCATCTGGGGCTGGGAGGGACACGACTACGCCCGTTCGGGCAGTTGTACTCCGTCCCCCGCACCTCGTTTGCCTATTTTCCCCTGCGAAGCTCAAACCTACAAAGCCGATGATAATTTCGCTGACAACCATAAGGTGCATCTGTCCATCAAATTATTCAATAACATTTACGGAAACGGGAGAGACTTCAACAACCGTTACAGATATTCCTATTGGGACGACCATGCTACGCTGTATATCTACAAGATTATGCAGGAGACAGGAGACACCATCCGTATTCCCATATCAGCCGATAGCATCCAAGCCTCTATTGACAGGGTATTCTACCATCCTGAACACGATTCTGACAACCCTAGCATCATTCTTCACTATACCGATGTGTTGAACAATCCCTGCATACACTATAAGTACGAACTTGGCGTGGAAAGGAGCGAAGCTACGTTGGAACCACCAGTGTGGACATGGCAGTTTGAACAAGGGTATGATGTAGAAGGCGGCTACAGCCATAATATATCTTTTGTGCGCGATGGAGGCGAAGATCCCTACTACACCAACGCCGGCAACCTTGACGGCCTGGAGGGCACGCATCTGGTGAGCCCCGAATATGTACGCCTCACGTGGGGCATGACCGACGGCGGGGTGGACGAGTTCCTCGTCGAGGCGCGGCCCGACAACGACCCCTCCGCTGCCTGGACCACCCTCGGCACCACCACCAACAGCTTCTGGGTGGACCACGAGGCCGACCCGCAGATTAGCCCCGTGTGGCAATACCGCGTCACCATGAGCTACACCTGTGAGGGCAACACCGTCAGCACCAGCCACGTCACCACCGGCTCGCGCTCGCCCTACGGCCGCATCGGTGGCCGTGTGCACTACGAGGACGGCAGCGGTTGCCCCGGCATCACCGTCACCGCCACGCGCACCGACAACGGCGCCACGGTGCAGGTGGTCACCACAGACAGCACCGGCGCCTACCTCTTCGACAGCCTGCCCTACGGTGGCGGTGTGGAATATGCCATCACCCCCACCTCGCAGACCGCCGAGTTCCGCTACAACAACACCTCGTCGACCTCGGCCACCATCACCCTCACGCTGCACCGTTGCATCACCCAGGGGGTGGACTTCGACAACATCTCGTCGGTCCGCTTCACCGGCCGTGTGCTCTTCGAGAACAGCTCGGTGCCGGTGCGCGACGCCTGCTTCCGCCTCAACGGCACCTTGATGCGCTTCGCCAACACGCCGGTGAAAACAGACGCCAGCGGCAACTTCGAGATTCGTGTGCCGCAGGGCAGTGCCTTCACCCTGCAGGTGGTCAAGGAGGGCCACCACTTCGACGGCGACGGCTACGTGCGCATCAATGGCGACAGCCTGCTCACCCTCAGCACCCCTCTGGACGGCGTGCGCGTATGGGATCAGACCAAGGTACGACTCACCGGGCGCGTCTGCGGCGGATTGGACCAGACCGCCCTGCCCCTTGGCCTCGGCCTCTCGCGCAACAATCTGGGCGACAACCTCCGGTTGGTGCTCGAACTGGAGGGCGACAACGTGAGCTATGTGGTGCGTGTGCCCAGCGACCTCACCAAGGACACGCTGGAATACACCGTGCCGCACCTGCTGTATGGCGGGTTTAACGGGGTGGATGGTTTTGACAGGGTGGATACTGTGGGAGAGACGGACGTGCACTACCAGCTGAAGCGTGTGGTGATAGAGCCCGACCCGGCGACGGGCGAGTTCAGTGCCGACCTCTTCCCTGTGCGCTGGAAGATTATCCAGGCCAGTGCCACAGGCTACGCCACCCTCTTCGGCCGTGGTCGCACGGGCGAGGTGCTCGACCTCAGCGGCGCCGCCACCGTGCACGACACCGTGCGCGAAGCCCCCACTGGTGCCAACGGCTGGGGCCTCCATGCCCGCTACGCCCCCAGCAACGCCCACTACAAGCTCACCTATCGCGCCCCCATCACCATCACCTGCAAGCAGTTGCACTGGGGCATGGAGGTGGACTACTTCGGCGAGCCCACCATCAAACGCCAGAACATCACCAACCAGAATATCCAGGTACCCGTGGCCACCAAGCAGGCCGACGGCACCTACCGCTACCTCTTCGGAGCCCCCGTCTTCGAGAGCGGCACATACGACTTCCGCGCCTACGCCCACGAAGACTATTACTACAACAACGACCCCAACGGCATCCCCGACGAGGTACGCATCAAGGGCGGCACTCTCAAGATATACAACGGCATGCACGAGAACGAGAACGCCAACACGCAGGTGATGAGCAAGGAGCTCGACACCCTCGGCAGCGCTGACTTCACGATCCCCATCGACTATGTTTCCTTCGTGCGTAGCGACACCAATGTGCAGCGTGTGCTCGACCTGTCGGTGGAGAGCGAGGGCGAGTTTGTGGAGCAGCAGGCCGTGCGCGGCTACGTCACCGGCTACCGCAAGACCGACGCCGACGTCATCACCTCGACCCACGGCACCATCCAGCTGCTCGACGTGCTGCGCGACCCGCCGGGAAGCACCTCGAGTGCCTACATCGAGAGCGGCGCCGAGTACTCGTACAGCTACACCTACGACTTCTCCTTCAAGTTCGGCCTTGAGTTCGGCCTCACCCTCGGCACACAAGCCAAGACCGTCATGGGCGCCTTTGTCGGCATGGGCGCCGGCACCTTCTTGGGACAGAACATGGATTTTAGCACTACCTACGACTTTACCCTACCTATCACCAGCAGCTACAACTACAAGCACCAAGGCAACTACACCTTCAAGACTGCCGAGCGCATCAGCACCAGTAGCGACCCCTACTATGTGGGACAGGACGCCGACGTGTATATCGGTGCGGTGCAGAATGTCTACTTCCGCCGCGTGGATGCCGTGCAGCCGCTCGACTCGGTGACCTACAGCGCCCTGGGCGGCAGCAGTGCCAACGGTTCCATGCAGACCGTGGGAGAGGGCGTGGACACCAACGGCAACAAATACTATCTGGTCATCGGCAGCGAGCTGGAGACGGGTCCCTACCTGAACTCCACCTTCGCCTACACCCACAGCCATATCCGCGACAACCTCATCCCGCAGCTGACGCACCAGCGCGACGCCCTGCTGCTCACCTGCGACAGCGCCACGGCGCAGGCCACCGCCGACGCCCGCGGCACGCAGGTCTATTGGAGCCGCGTGAGTCCCGACGACGAAAACTGGGCCTGTGAAGACTACTACCTGCCCATGCGCCCCACCGGCTCATCGAATCTCTATACCGACGAGGTGGCCAGTCTCAATAAGCGCATCGCCGACTGGGTCCAGCTCCTGTATCAGAACGAGGCCGAGAAGGTGGCTGCCATCCACCAGCACCAGCACGACTCGGTGGCCACCTATTCTGTCAGTGGTCCCCTCACACTCTCGCGCAGCGAAAACTACTCCTATAGCAATGCCTACCACGTCTATTGGGACTACCCGGGCTTCGGTGTGGGCACCGGCGACCTCATCAGCAACATCGCCAACGCCTTTGCCAAACCCATCGTTAATCTCATCAGAAACGCTTTTACGAAAGTACGCAACAATGCACAGGGCGAAAATGGCATCAACCCGCTCCTGGTCGGTGTCAACGCTCCTGGCTCGGCCACCAAGTTCTCTCTGACGCCCATCATCGACTTCAACTTCGGACGCGACCCAATGAGGAGCCTCTCGCACACCCGCGAGATAGGCTTCACCCTCGCCCCTGACAAATACGGCAACATGGATGTCAGCATCTACCGCATGAAGAAGAGCGCCAGCGAGTTTGCCTTCAACGTGGCCTCCGACACCACGCGCGACTTCGTCAGCGAGGGCAACGACTATGACGGCGACGACTACCTCTACGGTTCGCTGGTCTACTACCTGCGCGGTGGCGCCGCCAAGTGCCCCTGCGAAGAGGCCGACAGCACCGAGTTCTACCATCCCAAGACGCCTCTCTCGGCAGGTGCGCTGCGGCTGGAGAACCCCAAGGTGGACATCAACGTCCACGAGCGCAGCAACGTGCCGGTGGACCGTCCCGCGCTGTTCACCATCCAGCTCTACAACGAGCTTGAGGCCACCGTGGGTGCAGCTATGGACAATCCCATCACCTTCAAGCTCAAGTTGAATGAACAGAGCAACCCCCACGGCGCACGTATCCTCATCGACGGCATGCCGCTGACCGACGGGCGCACGATTGTCCTTACTGGTTCGCAAGTCATTACCAAGACCATGGAGGTCTATGCCGGCGACGGCTACGACTTCGAGGACCTGGTCATCGAGTTTGCCTCCACCTGCATCAGCAGCACCAAGGGCAAGGCCCAGTTCTCGGTACACTTCATGCCGGTGAGCTGCGACGTGAGCCTCGACCAGGTGCACGACAACTGGGTGCTCAACACCCTCTCGCCGCAAGACTCCACGGGCTACTACCTGCCGGTGGGCATCAAGGACTTCGACGTCAACTACCGCAACTTCGACCACATCGAGTTCCAGTACAAGTTGTCGACACAGAGCGTCGACGAATGGGTGACCCTCTGTTCCTATTATTATGACAGTGCCCTCTATGCCGCCGCCAGCGGTACCAAGGCCATGATTACCGGCGGCCGCATCGACAACATCCACTTCTACGGCGAGCGCGACCCGATAGAGCAGCACTACGACCTGCGTGCCGTGAGCTTCTGTCGCCATGGCTCGGGCTTCATCACCAAGTCGAGCGAGGTCTTCAGCGGCATCAAGGACACGCGCTGTCCGCGTGTCTTCGGCCAGCCCGAGCCAGCCTACGGCATACTCGGCGTGGCCGACAACATCAAGCTGCGCTTCAACGAGCCCATCGCGGGCAACTACCTCGACGAGGACAATAACTTCCAGCTGCTGGGCGTCACCAACTCGAGCGGACGCATCTCGACCGGCACCTCGCTCTACTTCGACGGCACGCCGAGCTGCGGTGCCTCCAGTGCGGTGACACGCGTGCTGGCCGACAAGTCGTTCAGCATCGACCTCATGGCCAAGCCCTACACGGCTCTGCCCAGCGGCAATATGGAACTTTTCGGCCACACCACGCCCACCGGCGGCATCTCCTTTGGTCTGGAGCCCGATGGCGACAGCTGCCGCATGTACGCCTATGTGGGTGACAGCTATGTACACTCGAAGCGTCTGGAGCCCCTCACCGACTTCCGCCGCATGGTGATGGTGGTCGACCTTGACGAGAGCAGGGTGCGCTTCTTCGCCGGCACCGAGGAGGTGACCGACCCCGCCACCAGTGCCGATACCACTCTTAGCTCTTATCTTTTAACTCTTAACTCCCAGAGCGCCCCGCTGGTCTTCGGCCACGGCTTCCGCGGCAACATGCTGGAGGCACGTGTGTGGCTCAAGGCCATGAGCCAGGCCGACATCGCGGAGACCCACGAGCGACGCCTGACGGGCTACGAGCGCAAACTGGCGGCCTACTATCCCATGAACGAGGGTCGTGGCACCAGCTGCGCCGACAAGGCCAGCGGCTCGACACTTTCGCTCCACGGCTTCGCCTGGACCACTCCCGCAGGCTTCGCCCTCCACCTCGACGGCACACAGGCCGTGAGCCTCGACCAGAACATCCTCTCGCGTTCCAACATTCATGACTACACCCTGATGTTCTGGTTCCGCACCACGGAGTATAACGTGCCGCTCTTCTCGGCGGGCTGGCGCCAGCGCGGCTACCAGGGCGTGGATGGATTCGACGGCACGCTGATAGCCATCGAGAACGGACGCCTGCGCTTCCGTAACGGCAACCTGATGCAACAGGCCACCGGCACCTTCGCCGACGGCAGCTGGCACCACTATGTGCTGACGGTGAACCGCACGCTGAACAATGCCGCCGTCTATGTCGACGGCAACCTGATGAATACCTTCGCCACCGACACGCTCAGCGGCCTGAGTGGCGACATGCTGATTGGCGGTGCCTGGAACCGCTCGGTGCTGCGCGGCAGCATCGACGAGCTGGTGCTCTTCGAGCAGGCGTTGCCTAAGAGTCTGGTGGAAGCCTACGATAACCTCGCCCCCTACGGCGACGAGATGGGCCTCGTGGCCTGGCTGCCCTTCAGCGAACAGGTGGAGAACAGCAACGGCATCATGGAGGAGCACTTCTCCATCAACAACCGCAAGATATTCCGCACCACCGACGGCACCGTCGTGGAGAAAATCCAGCCCCTCGTGCTGGCGCCGGGTTTCGACACCCTCAGCACCCTCTTCGCCACCGACGAGGACATCGCCCCTGTCCGTGAGCGCGGCCTGCTGACCAAGCTCAACTTCGACTGGAGTTTCAACCAGGACGAGCTGCTTATCAATATCAATATGCTCGACCGCGAGATCAACAAGAACAACCTCTTCATCACCGTTCGCAACGTCGAGGACCTCAACGGCAACCGCACCGTCAGCCCCACCATGTGGCAGGTCTACGTGAACAAGAATGTCCTTCTCTGGGGTGTAAACCATATGGAAGCCTCCTTGTACGAGACTTCGGTCAACGACTTCGAGCTCACGACCGACATTCAGAACATCAGCGGCCGACGCCATCAGTACACCATCGACGGCCTGCCCGACTGGCTCACCGTTAACCAGAGCTACGGCAGCATCAACCCGCAGGAGATTATCCCGGTGCGCTTCACCGTCGACCACAACCTCCCCGTGGGCATCTATTCCGAGATTGTCTACCTCACCGACGAGGACGGCCTCAGTGAACCTCTGAAGATAATGGTCGAAATCAAGGCCTTCTGCCCGTGGGGCGATGCGAACCCCAATGGTTACGAACGTCAGATGACGCTGCGTGGACAGGTGATGGTGGACGGTGTCTACGACAGCGACCCCAACGACATCGTCGCCGCCATGATAGGCAATGACATCGTCGGTATGGCGAATGTCGATTTCAACGGCGAGGCTGGCACGAGCTACCTCTATATGACCATCTACGGCTCAGAAGTGTTGGAGAATATGCCGGTCAAGTTCCGCTTGTGGCAGGCTTCGACAGGCCGCATCTACAGCCTGAGTAGCTCGACGGCCGTCACCTACCATACCGACAACATGGTGGGACTGCCGCCGTCGGCCCCCGTCCTCCTCTCCACCTCGGCCAACGAGGTGCAGAACCTCGACATCGTGGAGGGATGGAACTGGATTTCGTTCTACCTGAAGCCCGATGCCAACAGTGCCATCGGAGACCTTCTCTACAATGCCACGCCATGGGACGAGGAGGACCAGCTGAAGAGCGTCGCCACGCTGCAGTTTGCTGAATGGGACGGCGAGCAGTGGGTGGGCACGCTCACGAGACTGGATCATAAGCAGATGTACATGATGCGCACGGGCGAATTCCACTACAACACGCAGTTGGCGGGCCGTCGCCTCACCTCGGAGGCCGACCGCACCATCCCCCTGCACCAAGGCTGGAACGCCTTCCCTTGCCTGCTCAGCAGCACCGAGAACATCACCAACGCGATGGCCGACTACATCGAGTATGTGAGCGTGGGCGACATCATCAAGTCGCAGACCGCTTTTGCCGTCTATTCGGAGAATGAGCGCTGGGAAGGCTCGCTGAAGGTGCTCACGCCCGGCCAAGGATACCTGCTACACCGCCAAGCCGACGGCACGGTGAACTTCACCTTCCGTCCTTCGCGCAGCAGCAAGGGAAGCAAGGGCGACGGGGCTGACCAATCCAACGAGGCTGACCAGACTTTCCGGCCGGCCACCAACATGACTCTCATCGCCCGTGTTGAAGGAATGAATAGTGTTTCGCCTTTGCGCGCCTACGTGGCTGGTGAGAATGTCGGTGTTGCAGAACCGATGTTGGTCGATGGAGATACACTCTATTTCCTCACACTCGGCACCGACCAACCAGGAGACCTCTCGTTCACGATGGAATATGATGGCACCGCCACCAAACTTTCCACTCTCCACTCTTCACTTTCCACTCAACCAAACCGTCATATAGGTACGCTTGCCAACCCCGTCGTGCTTTCACCTCTCACCTCGCAGGTCACCGCCTACCCGATACCCTTCACAAACCATGTGGACTTCGTAGCCACCGAGGGTTGGGCCGATGATTTCACCATCACCATCTATAATATCGATGGTGTGCTCATCGATCGCATCACGACGAGCGGTTGGACACCAGCCGACCTCCCCGCAGGGGTCTACTTCGCCACGGTAAACAACAATGGAACATTAACCACCATCAAACTAATTAAGAAATGAAACGCAGCATATTGACCATAGGTACAATGATGATTTCTGCCCTCCTCTTCCTTGCCTCTTGCGGCAAGGAGGAGGGCGACAGCGTCGCGGAGCCGAACCCGATGTTCGGCAATATTACAGACCCCGCATGGAGCGTCAGCACCGATTACGACTATACCACCAGCATGACCGCCGTCATTGATGTCGACCTGCAGGGTGGCGACAGTCTTTGGACTATTGACACCGCCGACCGCGTCGCGGCCTTCGTCGGCGACGAGTGCGTTGGCCTCGTCGCTCCATCGGGCACATTGTTCTTCCTCTTTATCGTACCCCCGCAGCATGCCGAGGACGGCAACCTCATTACGCTACGCTACTACTCCTCTTACTACCACAACATCTTCCACTCCGACGACGTTTTCCCCTTTGTCAACGGCAGTCAGCAGGGTACCGCCAGCAACCCCTTGCGGGTTGGCTTTTCTGAGGAAAACAAACAGCAGTGAAGAAAGCTGTTCTCAGACAGACTGCCCTGGGTTACAGGAACAGGTGTCTGCCACAAGATTTATTTTGTGGGATAACAATTGACGGGAGGATTTAGATAGTACAGTCTTACAGGAGGGTCTGCAAGTGGGAGTAGAGGGCGGCGAGGGGCAGGCCCATGACGTTGTAGTAGCAGCCGTCGATGCGTGAGATGCCGATCATGCCTATCCATTCTTGGATGCCATAGGCACCGGCTTTGTCGAAGGGCTTGTAGGTGTCGACATAGTGGATAATTTCGTCGTCGGTGAGGGGACGGAAATAGACATCGGTGCGCTCGGAGAAATGATGAGTGATTGCTTGATTGCTTGATTGCTTGATTGTTTGATTGTTTGATTGCGTGATTGCTTGATTGCTTTGCTCCATGTTGGTCGCAGGCCGTTCGCTGTCGCTCAGGCAGGATTGCTTTGCTCCACGTTGGTCGCAGGCCGTTCGCTGTCGCTCAGGCAGGATTGTTTGAGTGAGAGGGCGGAGGCAGACGCCTGTGTAGACAGAGTGGTGTCGGCCGGAGAGTGCGTGGAGCATGTCGATGGCCTGCTGGCGCGAGGCGGGCTTGCCGAGGGGTTGGTTGTCGAGGACGACGACGGTGTCGGCGGCGACGAGGACGATGTCGTCTGAAATTGGAAATTGGAAATTGGAAGTTGAAAGGTCGAAAGCGGCAGCTTTGCGGCAGGCGAGCATTTCGGCTATCTCGGCGGCTGGGATGCCGTCGGGGACGTGCTCGTCGACATCGAGTGAGATGCATTCGAGGGGGTAGCCCAGTTGGGCGAGGAGCTGTCGGCGGCGGGGCGACTGGGAGGCGAGCAGGAGTTTCATTTCACTTCTTTCCCGTCTTTGAACTTGGCTGAGTAGACTTCGCGGCCGTTGTCGTACCACTGCCATTTGCCGTCTTTCTCGCCGTTGCGGAACTGGCCGCGTTCGACAGGTGCGCCGGCTTCGTTGTTGCGCTCGTATTTGCCGTCGAGACGGCCATTCTTGAAGTTCTGTCGGATTTCTATCTTACCGTTGGGGTAGTAGCGGACTTCTTCGCCGTCTTTCTCGTCATTGCGGTAGTGGATGACGTAGCGTGTGGAGCCATCATCGTAGAGACCTTTCCATTCGCCGTTTTTGAGGCCGCGGGAGAAGTCGCCGAAGTAGTCGACCTTGCCGTTCTCGTACCAGGCCGTCCAGCGTCCTTCTTCCTTGCCGTCGACACAGCGTCCTTCGTGGAGTTTGGCGCCGGACTCGTAGTAGGTGGTCCAGGTGCCTTCGCGCATGCCGTTGCGGTAGTTGCCCGTGCGCCAGCGTTCGCCGGTCTCATAGTAGTAGGTCCAGGTGCCTGACTCCTTGCCTTTGGAGTAGTTGCCTTCGACACCGAGGCGGCCGTTGCTGCGCCAGTAGAAGGTCCAGGGGCCGTCCTGAAGTCCGTCAACGAAGTTTCCACGCATGTCGACCTTGCCGTTGGGGAAGTACCAGATGCCTTCACCTTGGAGTTCGCCGTCGCGGTAGCGTCCGGAGAAGCTGAGGGCGCCGTTGTTGTGCCACTGGAAGGTCTCGCCTTCGCGGCTGCCGTTGATATAGGTTACCTCCTCTTCTTTCTGGCCGTTCTCGTGCCAGGAGCGGTAGAGGCCGTTGTAGTTGCCGTTTTCGACATTCACCTCGCTCTTGAGGTCACCGTTGCGGTGCCAGGAGCGCGATGTGCCGTTGGTGTGGCATTCTTCTGCCAGGCGGCTGCCGTCCTCATAGTAGAGCGTCCAGGTGCCGGTTTTGGCGCCGTTGTCGTAGGAACCTTCCTGGGAGATTTTGCCGTTGGGGTACCACCATGTCCAGCTGCCTGTGCGGCGACCGGCGTTGTTGAGGGTGCCTTGGACGGAGAGCTGGTTGGAGTTCTCGTATTTGCGCTCGTAGTGTTTCTGTGCGCTCAGGGGGGCGAGCATGAGGGTGAGGATTCCGAGGACGATGATTTTTTTCATGGGATTAAGGGGATTAAAGGGTCAAAAGGGGGTGGTTTGCTATTCGGAATAGACGATGACTATGCGAGGCCGGTCGGAGGTGGAGAGGCCATTGAGGATGGTGCGTTGTGCGGCGTGGCGGGCGGAGTTGAGGTAGATTCGGAGTCCTGGGTCGAGGCCGAGGCGGAGGAGTCCTTGGAGGTGTTGGGACACACGGATGCGGTAGAGTCCGCGGTCGCTGTGGAAGGTGCCGTCGTAGCCTGCGAGGTCGTAGACGTTGATGAGGTCGTCGATATAGAACCAGTTGTCATTGGTGGCGCTCTTGCCGAGAGCGAGGATTTGGTCGGGTTGGTCGCCCGCGAGGGCTTCGGGAGCCACGGGGAGGAGGAGTTCGGCGTGATGGATCACAGCCCAGGGATGGGCGGCATGGAAGGCTTTCAGGTCGCGGTCGAAACTAAGTCTGACTCGCTGGCCGGCGAGGGGCTCGAGATAGAGTCGGTAGGTGCCGGGGATGGGATTGCCGGAAGCGAAGAGAGTGCCGGCGTAATTGTGGGAGAAGTGGGTGAAATGGGCGGTGCCGGCACCGAGGAGGAAGGTGTAGGCGCTGCTGACGGTGTCGTTGTCGTAGACATAGTGGTAGTAGGCACGGAGGCAGGTGTTGGTAGAGGTGAGGTCGACGGTCAGAAGTCCCTCGTCGGAACTGTTGAGGATACGCACACGGAGGCCCTTGGTCTCGGCGAGGAAATCTTCGGCAGTGGCGGAGCGGCGGATAACGCGGTTGATGGAGGAGTCGAGTTTGAGGTTGACGACGGTGTCGTAGTAGGTGACGGGGACGATGCCGTTGAAGAAGGTGGCGTTCTCGTCGACGGGCAGCTGGTCAAAGGCGTAGTAGGTGGTGTCGGAGAGGAGCTGTTCGGAGAGCTGCTTGACTTCGAAGTGGAAGTGGTAGGTGGTGGTGCTGTCGGGGAAGAGTTGTGTTTTGGCGAAGGAGAGGACGACGGAGTCGATGACCATGGAGTCGAAAGCGATGTCGTTGGCGTTAGAGGGCAGCGCAATCTGGGTGTAGAAAGAGGCGGAGGCACTGCCGAAGGTAGCGTCGTGGTAGTTGCCGATGATACCGAAAGAGGTCCCGCTGGTTTGGAGGGAGTCGTCGAATTCGGTCCAAGCGTTGTCGGCATAGAGGGTGTCGACGGTGCCCTCATAGAGGGTGGTGGAGTCGATGAGGTCGATGCCGAGGTCAGACTCCTCGTCGGTGCAAGAGGTGAAGGACAGGGAAGCAAGGAGAAGAAGCAGTAAGGAGTGAAAGAGAGAGAGCGGAAGTGAAAGGGAGTGAGAGGACAATAGTTTTTTCATTGGGATATCAATTTTCAACTTCAATTTTCAAATATGTTTTTTTTTAGTTTTCGAATTTGCTGACGCCGACGATGGTGTCGTAGAATTTGTTGATACGGTTGTAGAATTCGTCGCGGTCGTCGGTGTAGTCGAGCACATTGCGTTTGTTTTCCTTGGCGAAAGCCACCAGTTCGGGGTCGGCGTTGGGAGAGCCGATGATGACACCTTGGGAGTAGGTGATGGCGGACTTCATGAGGCCAAGGTAGTTGGTCTCGCCATAGAGGCGGAGATCCTTGGCGGTGGCACCGTCGGTCTTCATCTTGCGTTCGAGTTCGCCACCGATGGGGCCTTCGAAGCGGTCGTTCATAAGGGTGATGACCATCTTGGTGCCGCTGAAGAAGGCGTTCTCCTTGTTAATACGGCGGAGGTAGAAAGGAATCATGGCTGTGGACCATCCGGAGAAATTGATTAGGTGGGGTTGCCAAGCGAGCTTGCGTACCGCCTCGAGGGTGCCACGGCCGAAGAAGAGCAGTCGCTCGTCGGTATTAGCCAACACGTGGTGACGGTTGTCGAGCATGCTCTTGCCCTTGATGGCGTATTCCTCGTTGTCGATGAAGTAGACCTGCATGCGTGCTGCTGGGATAGATCCCACCTTGATGATGAGCTGGTGGTCGCAGTTGTTGACGATGAGGTTCATGCCGGAGAGGCGGATGACTTCATGCAGTTGGTGCTTGCGGTCGTTTACCTCGCAGAATTTGGGCATGAAGACCCTGATTTCGCGTCCCATTTCTTGCGTTCTTGCGGGCAGGTAGCGTCCAAGGATGGATTCCTCGTTCTCGGCAGAGAACGGTGTAATCTCTTGATTTACAAATAATATTCTCCCTTTTGCCATATCTTATAGTATACTATATCCAAAATGCAAAATTACGAAAAAAATTTGAAACTGTAAAATTATTTTCGTGGTTAAAAAAAAAGTTGTACTTTTGCACCCCGAAATGAAGACCAAAGGCAACAGCAATGAAACACAGCGAGCCTTGCTTGACAGGGCGCGCCGCTACTGTGCCCTTGCGGAGCAGTGCGAAGATGCCGTGAGGCAGAAGTTGGTGACCTGGGGAGCGTCGCCCTCAGACTCGGATGTTATCGTAGCGGCGCTACAGCGCGAAGGATACCTCGACAACGAACGTTATGCGAAAGCGTTTTGCGAGAGCAAGATACTGACGCAGCACTGGGGGCGTCAGAAGGTGCTGTACCAATTGCGACTGAAGCATCTGCCGCGTGAGGCAGTGGACCGTGGTATGGCAGCGGTGAGTGAAGAGGCTTATATGGCAGTCCTCGCCGAAGTGGCGGAGAAGAAACGCCTCGAGTTGGAACAGAAGACTGACGATCCTTATGTCCTCCGTCAGAAGCTTGTCGCGTCGCTCGTCAACAAGGGTTTTTTGCTCCCAGAAATCAATCAGGTAATTTCTAATATTCCAGACTTATGAAGCACATCGTCACTCTTTGTGCGGCCTTTCTGATGGCCGCCGCTCCCGTTATGGCGCAGGATACTGTCGCCAAGCCTCAGGGCAGCTGGGCGACCCTCTCGACGCCCGCACTGAAACTCAGTGAGTCGTTGTTCAACAACTGGTCGAAGACGGGTACTTCGCAGATTGACCTGAATATTACTTTCTTCGGTAACTATAAATATACCCATCCACATTATGTGTGGGACAATATTGCCGACCTGGGTTTTGGCTATGCCTGGCAAGATCTCGACAATTCGGCCCAGGGCGGCCGCTTCGAGAGTCGCCGCAAGAGCCTCGATAAGATTGACCTCACTTCGGCCTTCAGTTGGAAAGCTTACAAAGACTGGGGTGCCAGCTTCACGGCCAACTTGAAGACCCAGTTTGCCAACGGTTACGAGTACGCCAATGCTGGCGACAACGACGGCAAGTTGGTTTCTTCGTTCATGGCTCCCGCTTATTTGACTACGGCTCTCTCTTTCGAATACAAGAAGCCCGAATGGTCAGTGTCGCTGTCGTTTTTGACAGGTAAGACCACCTTCGTCTTCAACGACGACCTCATCGACAGCAACTACACCTATGGCGTTATCCAGGACAAGAATTTCGATCCCACCGATCCCAACCGAGTCCACACACATGCCTATTTTGCCCTTGGTAGTTATGTTAAAGCGCAGTACTTGAAGAAGGATCTTCTGCCCAACCTCGACCTCTATGCCCGTTTAGAGCTCTTCTATGATTACAAGAAGCCCACGCACATGGCCTGGAGTGAAGTGTCGGGTTTGGCCGATGGCAGCGTGACTACTCCGCAGGATTGCGAGTACAAGCTCAGTGACGGCGAGACTTGGCAAGATTTGGCCAATAAGAACTGGATTGAACGTCGCATCTTCGAGACCGATATGGACTTCGAGTTGAAACTTGACTACCGTTTCTCCTCGCATATTGCAGCCAATTTTGCCCTCAACCTCAAATGGGATACCGATTTCAATGGCATGGGCAAGTGGGGCCACCTTCAGGTCTACCAGATGGCTGGTTTGCAAGTGTTCTTCAGCTGGAAGACTCCGAAGCAGTAACGGTTAACGGTTAATGATTTAATCCTTAAACTTAAGGATTACGGCATCGTTGGTGCGGAGGCCGATGAGTTGGACGAAGGAACTCTCCTTGACAGCCAACTCGAGGAGTCCTGTGGCGGAGACAATGAGGCGTAGTTTCCGGCGCGGGTCGGCGGTGGCGTGCTGCTGGTAGTAGGAGTCCATGATTTCGTTGATGCGCTGCTCGCGTACAATCATCTCGAAACGGCGTCCTTGGCGTTCCTGTTCGAATTCGTGGTAGGTCATGCCGAGGTAGGCGTTGCCGTAGCTGTCGATATAATGGATGACGACGCGGTATTCGTCGCCGGAGCGAAGCCATCCTGTCATGGTGCGTCGCACGAGACTCTCGGGTCGTGGGCCTATGTCGCTCAGCGGGGCTCCCGCCAATAGTCGTTGAGCCACAGGGACGAAGAAGGTGTGGGCGGCAAATCCGAGGGGTGAGCCGTCCGGCACGGGGATGACGGCGGCATCCTCTATCTCGTCGCCAAAAGCTGTGGCCGGCACACCGTTGTCGCAGCATAGAAAATACTGACCGCGGGCTTTTACTGCCAGCAGGGGCGGCTGGGTAGCCACATCGATGATGTGTACTGTCCCGGCAGGGAATCCCAGGCAGGCGTGTTTCACTACGAAGGTGGCCGACATCACACTGAATGGGTCCACATGGTGGGTGATGTCCACCACCTGCACCCCCTCGACGGCACTGCACAATGCCCCTTTCACCATGCCGGTGAAGAAGCTTTGGTTGCCCCAATCGGTTGTCAGTGTTACTATTGGCATTTTCATAACCAATTGCAAAAATACGAACTTTTTTCGACCTGCACAAATTTTATTTTGTCAGTCCATGCTAATTTCGTATTTTTGCTATTTGGCATTGTGCTGTAATTATATTATATTAATATAGTAATCAAATAGTTGTAATCAATATGTCACTACTCTCGATACGCAATTTGCATGCTTCCATCGGCGACCGTGAGATCTTGAAAGGTGTGGACCTCGAAATCAATCGTGGCGAGGTGCATGCCATCATGGGCCCCAACGGCAATGGCAAGAGCACCTTGGCGGGTGTTATCGCCGGCAATCCGAAGTATACTGTCACCGCTGGTGAGGTCATCTTCAAGGACAAGAATATTCTTGACCTGCCCGTCGATCAGCGTGCCTGTGAGGGACTATTCCTTGGCTTCCAGTATCCCGTGGAGATTCCCGGTGTAAGCATCACCAACTTTATGCGCACCGCTGTCAACGAGCAGCGTAAGTATCACGGTCTCGACCCCTTGAGCGGCAGCGAGTTTTTGAAGCTTATGGAGGAGAAGAAGAAGGTGGTGGAGATGACAACCAACTTGGCCAACCGTTCGGTGAACGAAGGTTTCAGCGGTGGAGAGAAGAAGAAGAACGAAATATTCCAGATGGCTATGCTCAACCCCACGCTCTCTATCCTCGACGAGACGGACTCGGGTCTCGATATTGATGCTCTGCGTATCGTGGCCGGCGGTGTGAACCAACTGCGTTCGAAGGACAACGCCACTGTGGTCATTACTCACTATCAGCGTCTGCTCGACTATATAGTGCCCGACTTCGTTCATGTGCTCTACGAGGGTCGCATCGTGAAAACCGGTCCTAAGGAACTGGCTTTGGAGTTGGAAGAGAAAGGTTATGATTGGATTAAGGATGAGCTGGAGGGTGGAAAGTGAAAAGATGAAAGTGGAATGTTATGATTAGGAAGGATCAACTGCCCAATATATGGAATGATGGCTGGCAGTGTGCCACTGCAGCACAGCAGATGACGGTGACGGCCGGCAGTGAGCGAAAGTTGGTGCTCTGCTCGCCCAAGGATGCACCCTTGTTTATGTTGCACGAAGATGCAGGCTACACTGTGATGTCCGACGCGGAGCATCTTGCCATCACCGTCGACGAAGGCGCCAGCCTCTGTCTATACCGTCTGCAGGGACCTAATACACCGGCCACGCACCTCACCCAAATAGAGATGGTGATGCGACGCGACGCTCAGGTCAGGATGTGTACCGTCACGCTTGGTGGCGGACACGTGAGAAACAATGTGGTGGTGAGGATGCAAGGTGAAGGCTGCGACCTGCAGGCAGACGGCCTCTACCTGATGGACCGTGAGCAGCAGTGCGACAACTATATCTTTGTGGAGCATGCAAAGCCCCATTGCACCAGCCGTGAACTGTATAAAGGTATTGTCGACGATGCCGCACGGGCACGCTTTAACGGACATGTGTTGGTGCAGGACGGCGCAGTGAAGACGGAGGCGTACATGACCAACCGCAATATCCTGCTCACTGACAAGGCACATGTCGACACGCGCCCCTTCTTGGAGATATACAATGATGACGTAAAATGCTCGCATGGTTCCACCATCGGACAACTCGATGAGCAGGCGAAGTATTATCTGCAGACCCGTGGCATCAGTGAGCGTACAGCTGTCACCATGCTCAGCTATGCCTTCTGTGATGAGGTGATTCGTGGCATTACCATCGAGTCGTTGCGTGATGCCGTGGGCGATATGGTGAAGAAACGTCTCCACGGAGAGCTTACCTCCTGTGCCGACTGTGCCATTGCCTGTAAGAATCCCTGCAACGGTCCCGATGCTCATTTCGAGATAGACGCTTCAAAATTATAATTATGGGAGTGAAAAGGAGTGAAAAAGGAGTGAAAAGGAGTGAAAGGACAATAGTGTCGATTTGTGCATTTGTCCTTTCACTTTCTTTCACTCCCTCTCACTTCCTTTCACTCCTTTTGGTCTTATCCTTTCTTTCCGTGTCTTCGACTTCTCAGGCTCAGTGCGACGTGAAGGTGAAGGCGGGCGATCAGAAAACCTATGATCAGGCGATGGAATACTATGGGCAGCAGCAGTACGGCGAAGCCTCGAAGTTGATGCGCCGTGTGGCACAGCGCAACCCCAAGGCTGCCGACCCCCAGTTTTGGCTAGGTATGCTGGCTGTGGACAACGGTTTCAACATCTCGGGTATCCGCAAGTATTTCACCAAATGCATCTCCCTCTGTGAGAACTATCCCGATGCCCGCGCCCATTATTATATGGGCATGATACACTACACCGACGAGCGCTATGAAGAGGCATCGTCGGAATTTAACCGCTATTTCCAGCTGGCCAACGGCAGCGACCGGCAGGAGTGGACGGCTCTCTACGAGGAGGCTTCGGCCTACCTCCACTGGGCGCAGTTCCTTGCCGATGCCGAGTTACACAGGGTGCCTTTCGACCCCGTGCCTCTGCGAGGCGTGAGTTCGAAGCGTAACGAAGATATTCCCTATATCACTCCCGACGGCGGGCGATGCTATTACCTTCGAGAGATTCCCGTCAAGCGCGACCGCACCAGTTTCTACACCTCCACTACCGAAAAGACCACATGGGAACTTTTTTACAGCGACTGGAGCAGTAAAGACAGTGCTTTCGACAGCGGCCACGAGTTGCCAGCCCCGTTCAATCAGGGTAATTCTGAAGGGGCTGTGAGCGCCACCGCCGACGGGCGGATGCTCTTTTTCTCACGTCTTACGGTGGACAAAGGCTACCCCAATAGCGATATCTATTGTGCCAAGTGGGAAGAGGGAGGAGAAAAGTGGAAAGTGGAGAAGTTGGGTAACGGCATCAACGGTAACGACACGTGGGAATCGCAGCCCTCGGTATCGGCCGACGGCCACTGGCTCCTCTTCGCCTCCAATCGAAAGGGAGGGCAGGGGAGTTCCGACCTTTGGCGCTGTCACCGTCTGCCCAACGGCGACTGGAGCCGTCCAGAGAACCTCGGTTCACGCGTCAATACTGAAGGCAACGAGAAATTCCCTTTCCTGCATGCCGACGGCCACACGCTTTACTTCGTCTCCGACGGCTGGCAAGGCTTCGGCGGCTACGATGTCTACTTCATCGACCTCAATGGCGACTCTTATCCCACTAATCTGGGACTTCCCATCAATTCCGAGGATGACAACCTCTCCTTCGGTGTCACCACCGACGGGTTGCACGCCTATTTCCCCGGCCGTGTGGCTTCCTCACGCAGCAAGGACATCCTCTACTTCGACTTGTACCCTTCGGCAAGGCCCGAATCCATGCGCCTATGTGACATCAAGATGGACACTCCGCAGGGTTCGCGCGACACTTTGCTAATGCTCTCCGAGAAGAATACCAATGTCGTTACCTTCGATGTCAAGGGCTGTCTGCCCACCATCAAGTGCGGCAAGGCTCGTGAGTTGGACCGTAGCTATGTTCAGGTCAGCGACAGCATCTCCGTTATGGACCTTGGCAATACGCAGGTACTCGACGCGCTGGCGGCATGGCTCATCGAACATCCTCGGGTGCATGTGGTTCTTGAGTGCCCCAAGTCCGACGAGGCCAAAACGGCCTATGATTACTTAATAAAGCAAAAGAAACTGCGCGCCGAACGTCTTGGCCACCGTGGCGGTACCGCTGTTACCACCAAACAGATACGCCTGCAATGAAACCGATGATCCGCATACTCGCCTACCTGAAGTACTTCCCCGTTCAGATTATGGGCAACGTACTTTTCAATCTGTTGCATATCCTTTGCAGTGTGGGGTCGTATGTGATGATTATTCCTTTCATCGAACTGCTCTTCGGCGTGAATGGAGCCCCCGAGACGGAACCGGCCTTCGGAATGGGGCAGCAGCAACTTGTCGACTGGGGCATGTGGCACCTCTACCGTTATCGCGAGTTGCATGGGCTCTGGCAATGTCTGCTTATCGTCGCTGGCGGCTATGTAATCTGCTCGTTGCTGAGCAACCTCTTTCGCTATCTGGCGCAGGTCTTTCTCGGAGGTCTCCGCACGGGCCTTATCGGGCGTCTGCGCAACGACATCTATCACAAAGTCACCATCCTTCCCGTTTCTTTTTTCAATAGCAAGCGTCGCGGCGACTTGATGAGTCGTATGTCCAACGACCTTGCCGACCTTGAGTGGTGTGTGGGTGTCCTTCAGTCGCTCGTCAAAGAACCTATCAACGTGCTGGTCTTTGGATTCCTGTTGGTATTCATTTCATGGAGACTCTTTGTCCTCTTCTTGGTAGTGCTACCCTTAGGTGTGTGGCTCATTGCGTTGATAGGGCGCAGATTGAAACATTCTTCCCGCAAGGGACAGAATGAACTGGGTGGTTTGAATGCCATTCTCGAGGAATCGTTAGCGGGTCTCAAGGCCATCAAGTCGTTCGGCCGAGAAGATGACCTCGAACGACGCTTCGCCGCCGCCAACGAGGACTATACTCGCACCATGATCAAAGTGGCGCGCCATCGTGAACTCTCGAGCCCTCTTTCCGAAATTCTCGGCACATTGGCATTGGTTTTTATTCTTGTGGTCGGTGGTTGGCAGGTCTTCGACGGCTCCATCCAACCCTCGGTATTCATCTTCTTTGTCATCATCTTCGCCCGCATCATACCGCCCATCCAAGCCATCGTGCGTTCCTACAATACACTGCTCAAGAGTAGTGCTTCTGCTGAGCGCTTCCTCGAGGTGCTCGATGCCGACGAGCTTATCGTTGAGAAGCCCGATGCCGTCGTCTTGCAAAGTTTCAATGAGAAGATAGAGTTCAAGGAGGTATGCTTTAGCTATCGACAATCAGATAATTCTGAAAACTCAGAAAATTCTGACCTTGTTCTCAAAAACATCTCCCTCACCATTCCCAAAGGCAAGACTGTCGCCGTGGTGGGACCTTCGGGAGCGGGCAAGACGACTCTCGTCGACCTCCTGCCGCGTTTCTATGATTGCACGGAGGGACAGATTATCATCGACGGTCATGAAATCCGCGACCTCAATATCAATTCGATCCGTCGCCAATTCGGCCTCGTGTCGCAGAACTGCATTCTTTTCAACGACACGGTGGCCAACAATATCGCCTTCGGTTCGTCCGACTACAGCCTCGAGCAGATTCGCGAGGCTGCCCGTGTGGCTCATGCCGACGAGTTCATCGACCAGCTGCCACAGGGCTACGATACCCCCATTGGCGACCGTGGACTGAATCTCTCCGGTGGACAGCGCCAACGACTGAGCATTGCCCGTGCCGTGCTTCGCGACACTCCCATCCTCATCCTTGATGAGGCTACCTCGGCGCTTGACTCCGAGTCCGAGCATGCCGTCCAGCAAGGGCTCGACGCATTGATGCAGGGACGCACTTCCATCGTCATTGCCCACAGGCTTTCTACCATCAAGGATGCCGACTTTATAGTGGTTCTCGACAAGGGCCAAATTGTCGAACTCGGTACTCACGAAGAGCTCCTTGCTATCGAGGGACTCTATAAGAAGTTGGTTGATATGCAGTCGTTTGCATAAATTATTTGGCCATGTCGCAAAAAGTTCTTACTTTTGCACCCTCAAAAAGAGATTTGGGAGTATAGCTCAGCTGGTTCAGAGCGCCTGCCTTACAAGCAGGAGGTCACTGGTTCGATCCCTGTTACTCCCACATAGTGAAAGGTTGTTGTGGGGTTTGCTCCACAAGGTTGCAGACCTGAGGAGCAGGCAGATAGGTTATAAAAGAGGCTGGCGTAGTTATTGCATCGGCCTCTTTTTATTTATTAGCATATTTTAAGATTTTTTTTAGCGGAGAAAACAAGGAAATGTTGTATTTTTGCAAATGTTAAAATAATAACATTAAAGTATAACCAATTAAAAATCAAGAAAAATGAAGAAAATTATCTCTTTTGTCGGTTGCGCCCTTTTCGTGGCCGCTATGACCGTTTCCTGCGGTAACAACAATGAGAACAACGACAGCATTGCCGACAGCGCTAACACTGAGGTTGCTGAAGAGCAGGCTGCTGCTCCTGCCGAGCAGACCGCTACCGTCGACAACAGTGCCCGCGAGCAGGCTATCGCCGAGGCCGCTGAGAAGATTTGCAACTGCGCCAGCGGTGACAAAACCAAAATTCAGGAGTGCTTGAAGAGCATCATCAGCACTGGTTATGCCGCCTATCAGGACGACAAGGCTTTCACCGATGCCGTCTACGACAAGGCTCTGAAATGCGCTGTTGAGAAGGCTGCCTCCAAAGCTATTGAGAAAGGCACCGAGAAACTTGCTGACGAGGCTGCCAAACAGCTCAGCAATATCAAACTCTAAACCTATCTGAAACATAAAACAGGTCCACCGCCCGGCGGGCCTGTTTTTTTATATCGTTATAATGAAAAAGCTGCTTCTACCTCTCGTTTGTCTGCTGTTGTTGGTCGCCACGTCTTGCCGACAGCAACAGCATCCTGCCGATGTGCTTGATGCCCACACGATGGCCGACTTCCTTACCGACCTTTACCTCGTCGAAGGCTATTACGCTGTCGAGAGTCAGTACCGTTTCGATGCTGCATCACCGGAGATTCTTGGTGCATGTAATGATGTCCTTGAGAAGCACCACGTCACCCGTGAACGCGTGGAGAAGAGTTTTGACTACTACTCTCAGCATCCTGAGGAATACGAAAAAATCCAAAGAGAGGTTGTTGCCCGTATCGAGCAACTCAGCGGGCCAGACGGAGAAGCCCCTCAGGAGTAAGCACAAGCTTTCCTTTGTCGAGCATGTCGCGCAGTGTGTCGCGGATGTCACCGTAGTCCTCGTCTAAGGTTTCCATGAGATTCGTGGGGGTCATGGCATTCTTTTCTAACAAGGCCTCGATGACTTTGTCTGGAGTTTCTTTGTTTTGTCTCTTTCGCAGACACACGTCGCAATGACCGCAGTCGGTAGTTGTCTCCTCCCCGAAATAGGCCACTAACTGGCGGCTGCGGCAGACTTCGTCGCCCATCACGTAGGCAGTCATGGCCTCCATTCTCTTCTGTGCCGACGCTTTCAGCTGTCCGTAGTGCTCGTCGGAGGGTTGGATAAGCTTCTCGTCGATGCGTTCGGAGAGGAAATAAATCTGTGGCCCTTTTGGGCACGGACGGTAGCGGACGATATGCATGGCATCGAGTTCCATGAGCATCCTCACTACCTCGGCACTTTCGATGTAGCAACGCGCAGATATCTTGCGCTCATCGACAGGCACGTCGACCTCGAGCAATCCGGGGTACATGCGTAGCAGCACTTGCAGGAGGTCCCCCAGTCGTTGGTGGTCCACCTGGAAACGGTAGAGCTCGTCGCGTGCTATGGGAATGTGGAGTATCGACGAGGAATCCTCGCGCTCGGGGATGCTGATGAGGCCTTCCCGTTCAAGGAACTGGCATGCGCTGTAGAATTCGCGCGGAGCAAAGTCGTATGTACGGCAGAGTGCTTCGATGTCGAAGTTAAATTGCGTGTCGGCACCGCTTCCTACTGGGATGCGGTAGAAATTACAGAGGGCGCGGTAGACATTGCGGATATAGCGCAGGGTGGGGTAGGAGGTATCGAAATCCCGCTTCAGACGGGTCGGATCGGACTCGTCGGTCAGAATAACGGCGTAGGCTTTTTGACCGTCGCGGCCGGCACGACCGGCTTCTTGGAAGTAGGCCTCTATTGACTCTGGCAGGTCCATATGCACCACGAAACGCACGTCGGACTTGTCGATACCCATGCCGAAAGCGTTGGTGGCCACCATGACACGATACTTCCCGCTCATCCAGTCTGCCTGGCGTCGGTCGCGTTCTGCGGCGGGCAGGCCTGCATGATAGAAGGTGGCCGAAAGACCGGAACCTTCGAGGAAGTGGGCTGTAGACTGCGCCCCACGACGGCTGCGGGTGTAGACGATACCCGTGCCAGTGGCACGGGTCACGATGCGTAGCAGGCGACGGTTCTTGTCGCTGTCGTGAATCACCATATAGGCGAGGTTGGAACGAATAAACGAGGATTGGAAGCGATGGCAGTCTTTCATCAGCAGCCGCTGGCAGATGTCGTCGGCCACGGCGGGCGTGGCGGTGGCGGTGAGGGCTATCAGCGGCACAGAGGGGTGATAGGCCCTGATGTCGGCGATGAGCAGGTAGGGGGGGCGGAAGTCATAGCCCCATTGTGATACACAGTGGGCCTCGTCGACGGCAATCATCCCCACATTCATGTGGCGAAAGTGCTCGATGAAGCGCCGCTGGCGCAGCCGCTCGGGCGAGACATAGAGAAATTTGAGGCTGTCGCTGAGGGCGTTGTTGAGCACCGCAGTCACCGTGTCGGACGACATGCCGGCAGTGAGACAGGCAGCCCTCAAATGCCGGTCGTTGAGTTGTTGCACCTGGTCTTTCATCAGCGCAATGAGGGGAGAAACTACGAGGCAGAGCCCCTCGCGCAGCAACGCAGGTAACTGGTAGCAGAGCGACTTGCCGCCGCCAGTAGGAAGCAGGGCCAACGTATCGTGGCCCTGCAAAACGGAGTCTATGATGTCTTCCTGCAAGGGGCGAAACGAAGTGTAGCCCCAGTGTTTCTTCAGCAGGTGATAACGGGCATCGTCCATCAGCGTATTAAGGTTATCGAACCCGTCAAGGTGCTGAGGGTGGTGGTGCCGGGTTTGCGGTAACGGCAGGTGTAGACGTAGGCACCCTGCGGGCATGGCTCGTCTTTGTAGGTGCCGTCCCACTGGAAGTGAACGTCGTCCGATTCGAAGACCAGCTCGCCGCGACGGTTATAGATATAGATGTGGAAATACTCGTACTCGTTGATGGTGAAGAGCGAGAAGGTACTGTTGGCATCGCTGGAACCGGGGGTGAAGATATTGGGGAACCAAGCGGTGAAGGTACTCACGGGAATGGCGAAAGGATAGACCGTCGGGCAGTTGAGGACATTATAGCTGGTGAGGGTCACCTGTACCGAGTCCAGTCCTTCGCTGTGGGCGAAGTTGTGGGTCACCTCACGCCCCTCTGCCGTGGTGCCGTCGTTGAAGAGCCACGACGAGTTGGTGCCGTAGGTCGACACATCGCGCAGCGTCACCTTGGGGTTCTCGGCATCGACCATTTCTGGGCTCAGCGCCACTGCGGGCACCGGCAGCGGCATGATGGTCACTGTGGCGGTGAGCGGAGATGCATCGCAGTCGTTGGTGCCGTGACCCACCAAGGTGTAGGTGGTGGTGACTTCCGGCGTAACAGTGATGCTGGTGCTGCTGTCCTGTCCTTCGAGCGACGGGTCGGCGGGCGAAGCCGTCCAGGTGTAGTGGTCGGCATCGCTGCCCGTCAGCACGGCGGGACTGCCGGGACACACGCGTCCGTCGGTGGGTATCATGGTGAGTTTGGGACGTACCATGTAGGCATGAATGCTGTCCCATGCCACGCATCCCTGCGGACTGGTCACTTTGATGAAATAGGTGGCCTTGTCGGCATAAGGGGTTACCTGCAGATGGGGACCTGAGGGCAGACCGCCGGTCACTTCACCATAGGTCAACGACCATTGGTAGACGCAGCTGTCTACGCCGATAGCACGCACGGTGGCGTCGGTCATACTGCCTTCGCAAACCACTGTGTCGCCCGTCACCTCCAAGTCGGGATGCAGGAACACCGCTATGGTGTCGCGTACAGTGGTGGAGCAGAAGATGGTGTCGCGGGCATTGGTGGGGTTGAGGTAGTAGAGACCATTGCGCACTTCCAGTTCGATGGGCTCCACCGCATGAGTAAAGTTTCGTGTGATGATGCGGTTGTTGGCACCCCAGCCACGGATGGTATCGCCGAGCGTCATATCGTTGTCTTCGGCGCTGGCCATGCGGAAGCGCCAGGAACGTGTGTTGTTGAATCCGCTGGTGGTATCGGTCATCGTGGTCGAGTCGGCATCGCAGAGTACATGCTTCGTGAGGGTCATGCCGGCCTTGGGGTTCTGACGTGGGTGAAGGACATACTGGGCTTCGGAATAGCAAACATTACCCTCATCATCCGGTTGTGAGTTTGTCCTGACAAGCACACTCCGAAGAGTGCGGCCTTCGTAATGGTATTCTGCCGAGTCGCCCGTAAACCGTGCCACAGGAGTGCCCATACAGTTTGCATTGTCGTAGAATGCCCACTTCGTGCTGTCGGGAACCACCAACTCGGGGGCACCGGGCACGTAGCTGCGGTTCCATAGCTTGGCGGTGCCATCGCACATCAAGAGGGAGTCCACATCCATGGTGGGCTTGGTATTCTGTACATTCACATAAAGGTAGGAGTCGAACGGCTTGCTGGGGTCGATGGCCGAGGTCATTTTGCAGCGGAACGTTTGCTGGTTGCCAATCTCGTTGACGGTGATGGAGGTACCGTTCGGTTGCCGTTGGCGCGTCACCCTGAAGTCGTTGGCTTGCACATGGTAGCGGTAGCCGTTGGGGTTGGTCTCCGTTTCGCTTGTCAAGGGTCGCCAAGTGACGTAGTCGTACTCTCCGCCAGGCGAGAAGACAGCATGGGAGGTCTCGTCGATAAAACCATATTCAGAGGCGTACCACACATAGTTCAACAGGTTCTGAGGACCCGAGATTACCGTCACGTCGGTGGACATACCTGCCGGACAACCCGATGTGGTGAGGGACATCGGACGACATTCTCCGGCGATATAGCCGTATGCATAGTGGGCATTGTACCAACAGTCATAGATAAGTGCCTGGATTTGTAGCGTGTCGAACATATAGTTGGAAAGGTTTAGGCAGACTTTTTCCCAGTCTTTGTAATAAACACTTCCCTGCGAGTGCCAGCCTGTTTGTCCAGTACTAGCCATCGTCACGTATCCCATATTGGGACAGTCAGTAGAATGGTCTGTATTGGGAGTGGAACTAATGTAGTAGGCTAAAGTGTCGTTGATCTGTGTCCATTGGCCAGCGGCATTTTTTTTGGTTACACGGATGACGAAAGTGGGGTTTCCTCTCTGCCCATGGCCAGGAGCCTCTGCTACAATGGCATAGTATAGATACAACATGGCGTTGTCGGGAGTGACCTTCATGGTGTAGTACAATGCTGCTCCGCTGTAACCATTACCGCTGCCGCCCGAGGCGGTTCCGTTTTTGCAACCGTCGCCAATACGGATGCTTTTGAGTAGACTCGTATTAATGACACCGGGAGTGGTGTCGTTGGTATTGAACTGTGTCGGAACATAGGGCAAGTTGTTTCCCGTATTTGGATCATGGCCTGTTAAATTCGAAATGATAAGAAACTGGTTGCCGTTATTAGGAAGACTGCTGCTACATCCACCAGATGTGACTCCCGCCAACTGACTTGCCGGATAGGTGGTGCCCATTGCGGTGACACCGGTCTCACCCGTCAATGGATTCGGGCAGGGTTTATAATCAGGTGAACTTGGATTGGTCCCATCATCAATAATAATTGCTTGTCCGGACCAGTTGTTGACATTTACGCCACCTGCAGTGAAGTTGGCCGGGTTGTACCAACCGGGACAAGCTGTATACTGGTCATATCCAGCCTGCGCTTGGCCTGTCGAACAGCAGAAAAACAGGGCCATTAGGATGACCAACGCCTTGGGAAACATTTTTTTCTCCATAAGAACGCTTTTTATATATTTATAAATCAATTCTATATATAACGAAATTACACTATTTGTCCATTACAAAGATATGAAAAATAATTGATTTCGTCATCTTTTTTGTTTATATAGACGAAAAAAAAACCAAAACGCTGCATCGATAAAAAAAAATTTTGAAAAAAAAACGCCTCCTGTAAAGGAAGCGTTTTTTCTTATTGAAAGAGAACTCTTAGTTCTCCTCTTTCAGTTTCTGGAAGATATCGAGGTCGCCGAGAGTGGTCTTCTCGAGACTCTCGTTGATCTGCTTCACGCTCTTCGAGGTGGCGCGGCTCTTCTTGTCGTCGCCCTCGGTGTGGGCCTCGTCCTTGCCCTCCTGGAAGGTGCGGGTGTGGCTCACGATAATCTTCTTGCTGTCTTTCGAGAACTCGATGACCTTGAAGTCGAGGGTCTCGCCGTTCTTGGCCTTGCTCTTGTCCTCTTTGTCGAGGTGACGCATCGGAGCGAAAGCTTCGACATCGTAAGGCAGGATGACGGTGGCACCCTTGTCGTTCAGGTTGACAATCTTGCCCTGGTGGACGCTGCCGATGGTGAAGAGGCTCTCGTAGACATCCCAAGGATTCTCCTCGAGCTGCTTGTGGCCGAGGCTGAGGCGACGGTTCTCGGCATCGACTTCGAGGACCACCACGTCAATCTTCTCACCAATCTTGGTGAACTCGGCGGGGTGTTTGATCTTTTTGCTCCAGCTGAGGTCGCTGATGTGGATAAGACCGTCGACACCTTCCTCAAGCTCGACAAAGATGCCGAAGTTGGTGAAGTTGCGCACCGTGGCGGTGTGCTTGCTGCCAACGGGGTATTTCTCGGCGATAGCCAGCCAGGGATCGGGCATGAGCTGACGGATACCGAGGCTCATCTTGCGGTTCTCGCGGTCGAGGGTCAGGATGACGGCCTCCACCTCTTCGCCCACCTTCAGGAAGTCCTGGGCGCTGCGCAGGTGCTGGCTCCAGCTCATCTCGCTGACGTGGATGAGACCTTCGACACCGGGGAGCACCTCGACGAAGGCACCGTAGTCGGCCAGAACCACCACTTTACCCTTCACATGGTCGCCTTCTTTCAGGTTAGGATCGAGGGCATCCCAGGGGTGAGGAGTGAGCTGCTTGAGACCGAGGGCGATACGACGCTTGGCCTCGTCGAAGTCGAGAATGACCACGTTGATCTTCTGATCGAGCTGGACAATCTCTTCGGGATGGTTGATACGGCCCCAGCTGAGGTCGGTGATGTGGATGAGACCGTCGACACCGCCGAGGTCCACAAACACACCGTAGCTGGTGATGTTCTTCACGACACCTTCCAGCACCTGACCCTTCTCGAGGTGGCTGATGATCTCGGCCTTCTGAGCCTCGATCTCGTCCTCGATGAGAGCCTTGTGGCTGACGACGACGTTCTTGTATTCGTGATTGATTTTGACAACCTTGAACTCCATCTGCTTGTCGACATAGACATCGTAGTCGCGGATGGGCTTGACATCGATTTGGCTGCCGGGAAGGAAGGCCTCGATGTTCTCGAACACGGTGACAATGAGACCGCCTTTGGTACGGCTCTTGACATAACCAGTGATGATTTCCTGGTTGTCGTAAGCTTGGTTAACGCGCTCCCAGCTCTTGAGGATACGGGCTTTCTTGTGGCTGAGCATCAGCTGACCGTTGCTGTCCTCTTGGCTCTCGACATAGACCTCAATCTTGTCGCCGGCCTTCAGGTCGGGGTTGTAGCGCAGTTCGCTGGCGGGGATAACGCCGTCGCTCTTGGCTCCCACGTTCACCACGGCCTCGCGGTCGTTGATGGAAACGATGGTACCCTCGATGACATCCTGCTCGGTGAAAGCGTTGAAGCTTTTCTCGTAGGCATCATTGTTGGCATTGGCGCTGTTGTCGCTGATTTTACCGGCTTTCTCGTCGAAGGCATTCCAATCGAAATCTGCCAGCGGTTGTACGTTCTTATAATCCATTCTTTTTTGCGGAGAGTGAGCTCCGCGGCTCTTTTTTGTGTGCATCCTGCCCTGCACGGGTTTAACTTTTTTAATCCAACATTCTGGGTGACAATCCGTTGGCAGTGTACGGCGCACTCGAAATGCTTTGCAAAGATACGAATAATAAATAAATTATTAAATAAATTGTAATTTTTTAAGAAAAAAACACCCATCAACACCCACATCTCACCTCTATCAAAAGAGGTTTTTCTCTTTTGTAGTACCACGGTTGTACCATTGTTCTCCCATCAAAAATGAAAGAACGATAAAAGAACAAAGGTTGAAGAGTTTGTGTTATAGTATGTTGTATATTGAAAAAAAAGGATGCCTCGAAGTCGAGGCATCCCCAACATTTTAAGAAAAACTTTTCTATTTGAGTTCAACAGTGGCGCGACGGTTCTTAGCGCGGCCTTCAGCGGTGTCGTTGTCGGCGATGGGCTCGTCGGGACCTTTGCTCACAACTTTGATGCTGCTCTTGGGAGCACCCAGTTTGACCATGTATTCCCGTAGGGCTTCGGCGCGCTTCATACCATATTTCATGTTGATTTCGTGCGAACCGGTGTTGTCGGTGTGACCGAAGACGGTGACCGTCAGTTTCTCGTCGGCCTTCAGGGCCTCGCAGATGGCGTGAATGGCGGCGTCGGTTTTCTCGTCGAATTTGGCTTTGGTGCCGGCGGTCTCAAAGTAGACGGTGGCGTTGATGGCCTCGATTTGCTTGATGGCCTCAGCCTTGGTGCGTTCGGCGCGTTCACGTGCGGCCTTCTCGGCAGCGAGGCGTTCAGCAGCGGCTTTTGTAGCGGCAGCTTCGGCGGCAGCCTTGTCGGCAGCGGCCTGTGCGGCGGCTTTCTCGGCAGCCTCGCGTTCGGCGGCGGCCTTGGCGGCAGCAGCTTCGGCGGCGGCGCGGTCAGCGGCGGCTTTCTCCTGGGCGGCCTTCTCGGCAGCGGCTTTCTCGCGGGCAGCTCTCTCGGCGGCAGCCTTCTCGGCGGCGATACGGTCGGCCTCGGCCTTCTCGGCGGCAGCTTTCTCGGCGGCGATGCGTTCACGCTCGGCGATGGTGCTGCGGTCGTCCCAGCCTAAGTCGATGCCTATCTTCACACCGGCGCGGAGCATGTGTACCTTGTCGACCTCGTTGGAGGCAAAGGTGCCGTTGTAGGCTATCTGCGAGGGGTCGGCAGGGTTGACCACCAGCATGGACTCGTTCTTCACTTCGTTGATGAGATTGTTGAGGCCGTATCCGCCATAGAGGCCGAAGTAGAAGCCCCATCGGTTGCCCATGGCTACGCGGAAGCCAAGGTCGACGATGGCGCTAACATTGAAGCCCAGGTTATCCATTTTGGCATCGAAGGTGTTGTCGTAGGTGCTGAAGCCCTGTTCGGGGACATCGGTCACAGGGTAGTTGCCTAAGGCGGGGAAGATGCCCGAGGTGCTGTAGTTGCCATCGGCACCGGCGTAATTTCCATGCAAGGGCAAGTCGAACTGAACCCCCAGACCTCCAATAAAGGTCCATTTCTCACTCATCAGGGCACGGTAGAAAATCTCCACTGGGATGCCGAGGAGACCCACGGTCTGACGCTCTTTCCAGTTATTGAAATTGGTGGAGAGGTTGTAGGTGACGTTGGGGTTACCGGCGGTGGTGAGGCCGGGAGTCACCTCGTTGTAGTTGTATTTGGCGTAGGCGTTGGCATAGGTGTAGTGTACACCGAAGCCGAGGCCGATATGCTCATTGAAGAAGTGGACATAGTGCAGACCTGCGTCGAATCCTAGCCCGAGGCTTTGGTCGCCGTTGGCAGGACTATAGGTCATGGTGTTCAGGCCTCCGCCCACGGTCAAGCCTGCGTAATTATCGAACCCGTTTTGCTGAGCCTGTGCTCCGAGGGCTAGTGCCACGGCGGCAAAGGTTATCATTATTCGTTTCATATTCACTACTTTTTCCATTATACATTTAGTTTCTAATCACTCTGACGACCACTCCGTCGACGTTCACCATATAGTTGCCATGCTGATAGGCACGCATGTCGATGGTGATGTTGTCGCCTTCGAAAGCACCGCGCATCATCTCCACACCCAGTGTGTTGAGGACTCTAAAGGTATGGAGGGCATTCTCTGAGCCTTCGATGGTGATGATGACGCTTTCGGCAGTGGGATTGGGATAGGCGGAGACGGTGACGTTTTGATCACCATCGGAGATGAGGGTGTTCATGTCGGTCTGCGGGCAGGTGTAGGTCTGTACACCGTTCATCTTGGCACTGACGAAGTATTCGCCCGTGAGGCCGCCTTCTTCGCGATAGAAGTAGCCGTTGGCGCCGGGGATGGCAGTACCATTGTGATACCACTGGATGTCGGTGAAGCAATTGCAGGTGTCGACCAGTGCGATGACATTGTCAAAGAGCGGCATGGTGTAGGTGGCGGGCAGGTTCACGTGAAAGTTCAAGGTGACGGGGCTGCTTTCGAGGGCTGGATAGCGACTATCGCGGAAATAGACATCCATGGTGTAGTCGCCAGCAGGCACGTTGGCATCGGGGATTGTGATGTTGATAGTGCCGTTGGCACCGCCAGTGGCGAGGTCGGCCCAGTTGACATCGACGAAGCGGGCATCGGAGAAATCAATGCGATACTGGTCGGGGCTGCCACTGGTGAGGTGGTAGTTGATGCTGTAGTTGTTACCGGTGCAATAGCCATAGGCGGAGAGCTCGAAGCCGCGCTGGCCTATGCTGTTATTTGGGATAATGTTGGGAATGACAACACCGGCATCGGTGTAGAAGGCGGAGGAGGGAGTGACGACATAGTTGGTCAGCATTTCGAGGTCGCCAGTGAGAGCATAGTAGAGGGTGATGGTCTTGCCAGTGCCCACAAAGCTGTCGCTGAAAATGGCCGAGGTGACATGATTCACCTGGTCGTTGCCTAGGACGCCGTTGAGGACACCGTTGTCAGTGACCACGCCCGCGAGTGAGCCGTCGGCGAACTTGGCAATCTCAGCAGCAGCACCGGTGACATAGACCGGGGCGGGCTGGATGTTCAGCATGGCGGTGGCATTTTCGAGCGTCACGCCAGCAGGGGCGTTGGCTGTGACGGTCCAAGCACCGGCATTCACCGGGTGGTTGGGCGCATAAATGACCTCGGTACCGTTGGTGTAGGTGAGGGTCAGGTTGTGCGTCACATTGTTGCCGTCAACAATGATGGCGGTGAGTCCGTCCTGGGGTTGGGCGGTGTAGATGACATTGGACTCACCCGTCCACTGTACAGTGTACGTGGATTTTGCCGCATTGCTGTCAGGTTTGCTGCCTGGCAGCTCGGATGCCCACGCGGTGGAGAGTGTCGTCACCGCCAGCAGGGCAAGAAATAAGTGTTTAGTTTTTCTCATATTTGTAAATGTTTGATTAATTATATATTGTGTTGAAATGTATCGTTAAGGTAAACTATTTCCAATAGTGCAAAGGTACATAAAAAAATTGATATGGCAAAATTTTTTTGCCATATCAATTTGAATAGAGTGTTAAAGGTTGATTTTACACTCGCATTGTTTCTTTATGTATATCCCTATTCAACAGGGATGTTGCGGTTGACGTTCTTGGAGCCCACGAGGGCGTAGAAGAGTATGTAGGCGAGCATGGCAACCACCAGCCAGTAAGAGTTCATGTAGCCAACGGCATCAGCGATAGCGTTCTGTATGAAGGGCATGACGCCGCCGCCAACCACCATCATCATGAAGATGCCGGAGGCCTGTTCGGTGTAGCGGCCAAGACCTTCGACCGAGAGGTTGAAGATGGTGCCCCACATGAGTGAGGTGCAGAGGCCGCAGAGCACTAGGAAGAGAGCGCTAATGGGGACTTGCATCATCTGGAAACCGTCGCCGACGCTGTAGCCCGGCATGGAGATGCGTATGTCGGAGGGCAGGATGATGGCCACAATCACGAGGACGATGGCCAGCAGGGCCACAGTGGAGAGCTGTGTGCGCGTGGATACCTTACCGCTGATGGCGGCGCTGGCGGCGCGTCCCACCATCATCAGGAGCCAGTAGACAGCGGCTACGGCGCCACCGATGGCGGCACCGCAGAGCGGGTCGTCGGTGAGGTAGAAGTTGAGTTCGGCAGGGATGCCCACCTCGATGCCTACATAGAAGAAGATGGCCACGACTCCCAAGACGAGGTGGCGGAAGGACCAAGGGGAGTATTTTTTATCGGACAAGTCAGTTTTGTCGGACAGGTCGGATTTGCGGGGTTCGGGGATGTCGACAAAGAAAATAATGATGAAAGCGAGGGCGAATACTCCCATGGCGATGAAGAGCAGAGGCGCCACATCGGACATGGCGGTGCGCTCGGTGACGGTGCCAATGAGCATGCCGACCAGCAGGGGAGTGAGGGCACCGGTGAGGGAATTGAGGGTGCCGCCGGTCTGAATAAGCTGGTTGCCGCGGTTGCCGCCGCCACCCAAGAGGTTGAGCATGGGGTTGACCACAGTGTTGAGCATGCAGACACAGAAACCGCAGATGAAGGCTCCGAGGAGGTAGATGATGAAGTTGAGCATCACGGGCTGGCCGCTGACGGTGAAGGTGGCGGTGTCAGCACCCACGAGGCTGGAGAGGTATTGCACCACCATGCCTACAAAGCCGATGCCGAGGGCAATGAGGGCGGTTCTCTTATATCCTATGTGGCTCATGAGTTTGCCGGCGGGGATACCCATAATCAGGTAGGCCAGGAAGTTCATCATGTTGCCGAGCATGCCTGACCATTCATAGTCGTTTTTCCAGATGTTGCCAAAGGGGGCGGCCATGTTGGTCACGAAGGAGATCATGGCGAACATGAAGAACATCGTAATGACTGGTATGATGGCCAGTCTCTGATTGTTGGTTGCTTTCATTATTATTAAAGGGCTAAAAGGTTAGGGATTCCGTTTTTTTTATTGGACTACTATTTTTTGCACGGTGGTGCCGCTGCGGAGAAGGTAGACGCCGGGGAGTTGGAAGTTGAAAGTTGAGAGAGGAGAGTTGAAAGTGGCGAGGAGGCGCCCTTGGATGTCATAGAGATCAACGGGGTTACCAGAGGGTTTTTCGACGGTGAGGGTGAGACCGGAGAGATGAGAGGTGAAGGGAGAAAGGGAAGAGTCGATGGGGTCGATGCCCGTATCGCGGAGGAAGCTTCCGATGATGGAGCCACCAGTGGTGACGCGGAGGTAGAGGGGGTTGTCGGTGTCGCCGGTGCTCCATCCCGCGAAGCGGTAGCCCGGGGCGGCGGTGGCGAGGAGCACGGCGGTGTCGCCGGGGTAGTAGGAGCCGGAACCGCTGACGGTGCCTGTGGATTCGTCACTGCTCTGCACGTCGATGTCGACAGTCGACAGGGGACCGAGGATGGCACGAATCATCCAAGAATAGTAATCACCACGAGCAGTGACAGGTTCCCAGGTGGTGCCGTCGCGTTTGTACCAAGAGGCATTGGAATTGCCACAATAGTTAGTGGCTGTGACGGGATTGCTGTAAGTGCCGCAGGTAAAGACAATCCATAGGGGCGTGGTGTCAATGAGGGGAATAGGAGTGGTGATGGGAATGGAAATCCAGCCCCAATAGTCGGACGAGAAGTTGGTGGAGTAGAGCTGACGGTCGGGCATGGTGCCAGAGTAGATTTTGAGGGTATAGTCGGCATCAGAGACGGCGTAGAGCTGCACTTGCTCAAGCTGTCGGCGAGCCGCTATCACGCTGGCGGGGATACGAATACCCCATTCGAGGGGATAAGAGACATAATCGCTCCATAGCTTATTGAGTCCGTTGTGGCAGTAGCCAAGGGTGTCATCATCCAATGGAGCGAAGAAGGCTGTGTCGGAGAAGTCGTTGTTGGGCGAAAAACGGAAAGGATTGTAGTGGCATCCGCTCTTCCAAGAGACAAAGCGATAGCCTTCGGGGGCGGTGGCCATAAGGGTAACATTCTGAGCATAGGGGGCGAAGGTGCCGCCACTGGAGACGGTACCCATCGTGGGGTCGGCAGAGACGGCGTTGACGGTGACAGTGGTATTTTCGGAGGCGGGATAGATATGGATGGTTACTTCGACATCGTTGTTGTAGCAATCGGTAGTATTGCCGCCGATACCACTGCCTAAAGGATTGAGAGAGTCCAAGGTAAAAAAACCATCGCAATAACCTCCCCAGCCCCAGTTGACGTGAAAGAAGCCGAGTGAGTCGTAACCGTCGATGATGAAAGCGTGACCTGCGGAGCCATCATTGCCGCAGATAAGCATGGGACGTGAGGCGTCGAGTTCAGCAGTGAGAAGGGAGTCCCACTCGGTATCGCTGTAATCAACTTTGGCAATGGAGAAGAGTCCCTGGTTATAGCGGAAATAGTTTTTCAAGGCATTTTCCGAGGAAGGGGCTGTGATTTCGCCATGAGAGGTCTGCTGAGCGCTGCTAGCATGAGTACCGTATTTCATCTCGACGGCCACGCCGGCATGGTACATGAGCTGTGCCACGGCGTAGCGTTCCTGGTCTGTGGATTCCCAGCTGGGGCTGTCGGGCATGTGGGTCCAGTCGTAGTGGGTGGTGTCGAAGTTAGCCGAGTGGGTGCCGTAGATGTTATGGACATAGGAGTGCGAACCACGACCAACGACGGGATGGTTCCAATATTTCATCACCTGTGCTAAGGCAGTGGCCACACATCCTGTGTAGGCATTGGTCTGCGCGGAAGCGTCGTAGGGGCATTGCAGGTTGTAGGGATAACCCTGGCTCCATTGGGTTGTAATCAGAGGGCCTACTGCGGTGTCGTGTACAAAATGGTATTTGGCACCGAGGAAGTTCTGCCATTCAGATTGAACCTTGGACGAAGCTATAGCACCATCCTCGACGAGGGCTGCGATATTAGTCTGATAGGCAGTGAGCCAGTGGCGTATGTGCTGTGGGAGATTCTCCGTAGAGAAGCGTTCGGAGCGCGAATAAGCCAAGACGGGACGGACGCAATCGTCGGCGGACACGAGAACAAATCCATTGCTGTCGGCACCGATAAAAAGGTAACACTGAGAGAAGTCGGCAGGGGTGGCATCGACGACAGTCTTATGCAGCAGGTTCTCAGCAATACGCTGAGCCACCGAAATATCTACCGGCTTGGCACTGGCAATGCAGACAATGAGCAGGAATAGCGTAAATAAGAAAGTTTTTTTCATCAGAATATTTTGACATTTAAGTTTAATTAATATCACCTTGTTACCACGATTTTACGCGCAGGGAGTCCGAATGATTTCAGGAGATAGACACCTGGAGTAGAAAAGTGGAAAGTGAAAAGTGGAGAATGGAAAGATGCCAATTCACGACCTTGGACATCGTAAAGTTCAGCTGAGGGGATATGCGACGGAAGAGTGACAGTGAGAGTGCGGCCGTCGAGGGTGAATGCGAGGCCGTCGGACTCGACATCAGAGATACCATCAACAGATTCAAAAAAGGCCACGAAAGCAGTGTCACAAGTAATGATAAAATACAATGGGTTATCGGTACTACCATTACTCCAATATGAGAATCGACTGCCATTCTTGGGAAGCGCGTTGAGGACAACATTGGTACCAGGCCAATAAAAACCTCCGCCATAGACATCGCCTAAATTAATATCATTGGGAGAGACCGCCAAATGAACCTGCTCCACATTAGACATAATGGCACGAATAAGCCAAGAACGGGAGTTGTCGGTCCTCGTCACCCAAATGGAATCATTATTTTTATACCAAACGCCATCATTATTACCGCTGTAAGTGCCAAAAGCAGCAGGATAGATATTGCTGCAGTCTTCCACATGGAAAGTCACCCAAAGTGTCGTTCTATCGGGGATAATCACGGGGGAGTTTAGCACAAGGGTTCTCCATTGGGAAAAGTTGTCGACATCCTGTATATCAAAAGCTTGAGTATAGGCCAACGTGGCATCTGAAATGGAGTCGCCCAAATAGACCCGTAGTTCATATAGCGACGGATAATTGACATAGAGTTGCACAGATGTGAGTTTCTTGTGAGGAGCGATAGCACTCGACGGCAGACGTATACCCCAATTGGTTCCAGAAGTTTCGGAAAAGCGCCAAGAACTAATCATACCATTGTGGCAATAGGCCAGGGTGTCCCCTTGAAGTGGCTCGAAGATGGCAGTATCAGAAAGGTTTTCGAGGGCAAGGAATGAACGGGGATTACTTAAACTGCCTGATGACCAGCGGACAAAACGATGGCCTTCGGTGGCGCAAGCCACTATCCTTACCGTATCAGTGGGTTCATAAGTACCACTACCTGTAACGATGCCTTGGGCAGTATCGTTAGAAATCATATTGATAACCACCGGAGATGTCAAGGAGACCGAGTCCATCGGACGTATGCCGACGATAGCACTGGCATCAGAAGAGAAATCCATAACCGCACCGCTGTTTCTTGTGGGAGCTAATGAATCGATGAGGAAGAATCCATTGCATTCGCCATTCCATCCCCAGTTGATGTGAAAGAAGCCGAGCGAATCATAGCCATCGATTACGAACGCATGTCCACCGACAGAACCATATCCTGCATAAATGACAGGCCGTTCCTCATCCATTTCGTTTCTAATTATCTCAGTCCATTGGCTATTGTTATAATCGCCCTTTAAAAAGGAAGTAAGCGACTGGCTGTACTTGAAGTTGTATTTTAACGCATTCTCAACAGTGGGTTCCTCAATGTCATCAAAGGAGTTAGTATAGGCTCCACTGCCATAATAAGAATACATCATTTCTATCGACACACCAGCATGGTAGAGCAATTGGGCGACAGCATTGATTGCCACACTGTCACTAGCGGAGGTGAGATTGTTAGTCATGTGCTCCCAGTCGTAGGTTGTGGCGCCGAAATCAGCAGAAAGAGGACCATAAACATAGGTATTCCCGTCCATCACTGCCACACTGGTATAAGTATTGCTTCCCATACCTGTGGCTGGATGATTCCAATACTTCATCACCTGCCCCATGGCAACTGCCGAACAGCCAACCTTAACATTATCATTCACCACTGTGTCATAGGGGCACCAGGCATTGTAATAAGGGTATTGGCTCCATGTGGTAGTCATCAGGGGGTCTACCTGATTGCCGCTAGACTTGGGATTGCCTTCACTCCAGCGCTGCCATTCGGCAGCCACCTCGGGCGAAGCCTCTTCTCCGCTGGCAATGCGGTAAGCAATATCGCGCTCGTAGCCTTTGAGCCACTGGCGGATATGCTCGGGCATATTATCGAAGATAAAGCTACCCGTGTAAGAATAGGCCAGAACAGGACGCACACAATCATCGGCCGCGACAAGAACGAATCCCTGTCCCTCAACAGGTGAGAAGAGATAGATATGCTCCACCTCGGTGACTCGCAAGTCGACTCCCGGGAAAAAGCGAGAGGCTACGTCGGAGGCCCGACCAATGTTGACAGGCTTGGCCATGGTAACAGTGGCTACCACAAAAGCCATCAAAAAAAGGTATATTTTCTTCATTCCTTTTTTGTTTGAAACAGAAAATGGGCACCGACATATGCTTTTCGGTGCCCACCAATTACATTCATTTTATCCTTTCAGAGCTTCGGAGCCGCTGACGATTTCGATAATCTCATTAGTGATGGCGGCCTGTCGAGCTTTGTTATAACTGAGACGTAGATCCTTAAGCAACTCGGTGGCGTTGTCGGTGGCCTTCTGCATAGCTGTCATTCGGGCGCCATGCTCAGAAGCCAGCGAGTCGAGCACCATGCGATAGAAATTAGATCGCAAGGTCAGGGGCACCATACTGCGCACGATGTCCTCTTTCGAGGGCTCGTAGATGTAGTCGTGGTTCTGTGCTTTCTGAATATTCTGAATATCCCGATTATTCTGAGTATTCTGAATAATCGGCAGGAATTGCTCGGTGGTGAGCACCTGCGTCAAAGAGTTTTTGAATTGGTTGTAGATTATTTCTACTTGGTCGAACTGCTTCTCTTCGAACTGCTTCATGATGCTGTCGGCCAAAGAGGCGACATTGTCGAACGAAGGGCTGTCAAGCAATGTATCGAGGGAGGTGAGTTGGATATCCTTGCGGCGTGCCAGCAGTTCGGACGACTTCTTGCCGATGGATATCACTTGAAGTGAACCGTCGGTGGGAAGTGTCTGGAGGTAGTGGTCGATGCGCGACTGGGCCTGCTTGAGGACGTTGCTGTTGAAAGCACCGCAAAGCCCCTTGTTGGAGGTGATGACCACCAACAATATCGACCGCAGCGGACGTATGGCATGGAAGG
>Ga0265300_10000379_pt1 | contig 45354 bp, 58 predicted proteins | sample AusTroGonzalo_MG_FD_193482 | JGI IMG/M metagenome (GOLD analysis project Ga0265300, IMG submission 193482) | Bovine rumen microbial communities from tropical cattle in Woodstock, Queensland, Australia - Gonzalo_03 | ecosystem: Host-associated > Mammals > Digestive system > Stomach > Rumen ... | reverse complement strand
GGGAGCGGCGCATGTCGCCGGCGCCGGTGCGCAGCCAGGTCTCGTTCACGCCGTACTCCCGGCAGATGGATTTGATGATGGCATTGGAGGGGGATATGGTGCCGAGCTCATAGCCGGAAATGGCGCTGGTAGCAACGCCGATCTTTGCCCCGAATTCCGTCTGATTCAGGCCCAGGGATTTGCGAAGTTCTTTGATACGGTTCTGCATGTCGGCCTCCTTTCGCGGCCACTATAACACGGACGGGAAAGAAAAGCAAGAAAAAATTACAGTAAATGAAATTTGTGCTTGACAAGGAATTCAGCGAGTGTTATTTTGATTACAGCGAATGGAAATTCCAAGCGGAAAAGGAGGAGGGACGTGGGATGGGACGAGCGCTGTTTACGGCGGAGGAGCTGGCGGAGCTGGCGGCCTACGACGCCATGATCGACGCGGAGCCGGACTACGACCGGGAGGAGGTCCGGGCGGCGAGGAAGCGGGACACGGAAGCGAGGAACGAGCGGCGGGACCGGAAGGGCCAAGCCCTGGCGGAGAAGCAGCGAGCGTACAGAGCGGCGAACAAGGAAGCCCTGGCGGAGTATCAGCGAGCGTACAGAGCGGCGAACAAGGAAGCCCTGGCGGAGAAGCAGCGGGCGTACAGAGCGGCGAACAGGGAAGCCCTGGCGGAGTATCAGCGAGCGTACAGAGCGGCGAACAAGGAAGCCCTGGCGGAGAAGCAGCGAGCGTACTACGCGGCGAACAAGGAAGCCCTGGCGGAGAAGCAGCGAGCGTACAGAGCGGCGAACAAGGAAGCCCTGGCGGAGAAGCAGCGAGCGTACAGAGCGGCGAACAAGGAAGCCCTGGCGGAGTATCAGCGAGCGTACAGAGCGGCGAACAAGGAAGCCCTGGCGGAGTATCAGCGAGCGTACAGAGCGGCGAACAAGGAAGCCCTGGCGGAGAAGCAGCGAGCGTACTACGCGGCGAACAAGGAAGCCCTGGCGGAGAAGCAGCGAGCGTACAGAGCGGCGAACAAGGAAGGGAGACGAGCAGAAAGAAGGAACGAAGCGTCCTAAAGGGACGGGAAGGGGGACGCTCCCGCCGGGGGAGCGAAAAAACACAACCGCCCCCGCGGCTTCGGGGACGGATGTGCCGCCAGCATTTTTACCATAAGCGCCGCTGCACCGCGCAGGCGCACACGGACGGCATAAGCCGCTGCCGCTTCTGTGAGCGGCGGGCGCTGCTTGGCCGGGCTGGCGGAAACCGGCTTGCTGAGGGGAAATCGCCCTGTGCCAGCGCTCAGACCGGGAACTGCCGGGACCGGGATTTCTACGCTGTTCCTGCGACAACGAGGTTTTTGCGCTGCCTCAAGCGGATCGCCTGGACGCGGGGAACGGAACCGGCAAGGCCCGTCAGTTATGGCGCAAAGGGCGAGTTAAAAGAGTGCCGAAGCCGCGGCTTCATAGGGCACCCCCTCCTTCCCGCCCCTTTAGGGCACTTCGACAGTAACAGAAACGGAAAAGAAAGGCAAGAGGAAAAGGAGGACGCAATGAGCGAGGAGAAAAAGAGCTGCAAGGAGCAGGCAAACGAGGTGCTGCTGCGGACGCTGAAAACCTATGCTTTTGCCTGCGAGCATGAACGCCTGAACAAAAAGGACGCGGAGATCATGGCGATCCTGGCGGGGGCGATCACGGACCCGGCGATGGACTTTGCCGGGCTGATGGCGGCTCTGACGGCGAAGGGACGCCGGGAGCCGGAGGAACCGGACCGGGAAGCCATCCGGGCGCAGGCGGAGGAATACGAGAAGCTGGAGCGGGAACGCCGGCGGATATGGGCGGAGGAGCTTCGCCAGGCGGAGGAACGCTTCCGGGCGCAGGAGGAGGCCAAGACCACGGAGGAGCGGGAAGCAGAGGAAAAGCTCTGGCGGGAACGGTTCAGGGATCCGGAGGGATATCAAACATCCTGTTGAGAAAATCGGCGGCGTCCAGGCCGAAGGCATCACAGACGGCCTTGGCGGCCAGAGCGGAAAGCTCCTCATGCTCCATCCCGCAGGGGGTCAGGCCCCGGAGGAAGCGGGACAGGCTGAGATCATTCAGGCGGCAGAACTCCGAGACGGAACCAAATCTGCCGACGATGGCTTCCAGGACGTCGCCGGTGAACAGGTCGGGGCGATACGGAGAGTTCACCGGATACAGAGGTTTCATACCCTCCGCCCTTTCGGCGATCTCCACGCCGGACAAGCGCAGATCATCATAATTCACAAAATCACCCCCTTTCCATGTGAGATATGTCGGCAAGCACATCGTAGCAGGGAAGGCGATGATATGCAAGCCCCCTTGCCAGAGGGGAAAGCAGAGTGACGGGCAGTCCACCGGCTGCCCGGTAATGCGGGAGGCCGGTCACAACCCCCGGCCAGGAAAGGAGAACGCATGAGCGACAAGGAAAGATCACTGGCGGAGCAGCTGGCCGAGCTGCCGGCGGCCGTGCAGGACAAGTTTTTGCTGATGGCGCAGGGGGCGGCGGTGGCCGTGGAATGCGCCAGGGAGGAGAAGGCCGAGGCCGCTGCGGCGGAGACGGGGGACGACCTCTCCACCGCTTCGCGGTCCCCCTCCCCTGAAGGGGAGGCCAGGGACGGAGGGGCGGCATGAGCAACTTCATCCTGGTGACGCAGCTGGTCCGGCAGGGGTACGCCGCGGCGAAGAAGCCCTGCCGGGTGAACGCGGAGAAGATCCTGGCCATGGAGCCGTTGGAGGACAAGCCGGAGGGGACGAAGATCTTCCTGGAAGGGATGGTCCTCCGGGTAGAGGAGGACATCAACTCGATCCTGTTCCGGATCACGCAGGGGGAGAAGCAATGAAGGCAGACATCCTGAGCAAGAAGCTGAGCCTGGTGCAGGAGGCGCTGAAGGCGGCGCCGGGGGAATGGGAAATCCTCAACGTGATCGCGCTGCGGACGGGGGACGACCGGCCGACGCAGCTGCGGATCATCGCCAACGGACCCCGGAGCGAGGCCGCCCTGAAGGAGCGGCTGGGGCCGGAATGGACCTGGAAGACGGAGAAACACCCGGAGGAACACGGGACGCTGACCAAATGGACGGCGGCCCACGGCAACGGGACGGAGCTGGCCGGGGACTTCTGGACGGAATGACGAAAGGAGAGCGCCATGCCGTACATCAAACCGAAGGAGACGCCGTTTGCAAAGATGGGACGCCTGCTGCGGGGATACGGCCTGAGCGGGCAGAAGCTGGCGGAGGTGCTGGAATGCAGCGCCCCCACGGCGCGGGCCAGGCTGGCGGAGCCGGAGACGCTGACGCTGCGGGACCTGGACCGGATCAGCCGCCGGGCGCACATCCCCATGGAGGAGATCCGGGAGGCGATTTCAAGGTGACCTCTCCACCGCCTGCGGGCGGTCCCCCTCCCCTGAAGGGGAGGCAAGAGAAGGAGAAAACGATGAGATATCAACCGATGAGAGGGCGCACCTGCTGGCTGTGCGGGAGGAACGGGAACGGGGATCCGCTGGACAAGCATCACATTTTCGGCGGGGCAAACCGGAAGCTCAGCGATGAATACGGGCTGTGGGTGCCCCTGTGCCACCACCGCTGCCATCAGTTCGGGCCGGAAGCCGTTCACAGGAACGCGGAGAACATGCAGAAGCTCCACGAATACGGGCAGCAGGTGGCCATGGAACAGAACGGATGGAGCATCGAGGAATTCCGGGCGGTGTTCGGAAGAAATTATCTGACGGAGGAAGAAGCGCCCTTTTCAACGCAAAACGATGGGTTTTGCGTTGAGGAGGAGGAGCCGGGCGAATCCTTCGAGTACAGCCGTATCGCGGCGGTACTCGGCATTCGGCCGGGCGACGACGAAGAGGAGGACGAGATCGCATGAAGAAATACACCGTGACCGTGATAGATAACGAAACGGGGAAGACCGCCGAGGTAAAAGGCAATCCTATCACGGCGGAGACTGACGTGCTGCTGATCGCCTGGGGCGAGGAAAACGGCGTCCGGGAGGTCGGCATGAATCAGAACGCCTGGGACACGAAAGAGAAGCGTGGAGCGGCTATCAGGTCCCTGCTGGAAATGGCGGGCAACCTTTGCGGCGGACCCGACGAAGACGCGGCCAGCGACGCCCTTGCAACGCTCCTGGTATATATTACTGAACTGTTGGCAGAGCGTGCTTCACCGAAGCTCGGAGCGACGCTGTGTATGCACATGGCAGAAGAACTTGCCAGGCGGGCCTGCAAGGAAATGGAGGCCAAAGCATGAAGCGGAGAATCGCGGAGACGGCGGGCTGGATCTGCCTGCTGGCGGTGTGGATCGTGGCGGCTGCCATGGACTGCGGGGCCGTGGGGCCCTGGCTCGGCGGGGCCATCGCCCTGGCGCTGGAGCTGAGCGGGGCCTTCTGGCTCATGAAGGGCGGGGTGATCCGGGTTGAGTGACGGAAAGCGATGCGAGGATGTCTGCAAACACGCACCCCCGCAAAAGGACAAGTGGCCTTGTGATGACTGCGACATGAGGTATCACGATAGAGCCGAAAGGAAGACCAACGCCGACCGCATCCGGGCAATGACGGACGAGGAACTGGCAGATTGGCTCGTCATGGTAGAGCAGAGAATAATCGAAGTCAATCCGATGCTTGAGCGTCCTGCATTATATGCGGACTGGCTGGAATGGTTGAAGGAGGAGGCAGAGCATGGCTGAGCTGAAACCCTGCCCCTTCTGCGGAAGGAAAATGAAACTCGTAACGCGCCACGATAAAGACTTTGGCGATATGCATGTTTTGACCCATGCAGATGATGCGCAAATTATGTGTGTTCTGTACCGTGGATTGATCTGGACCGGCTCTGTAAAGGATTTTGCGGAGTTGTGGAATCGGAGGGCTAAGCATGGCTGAGCTTATCGAGCGGGAAGCGGCGCTGGAGATCGTCTGCCGATACTGCGCGGATACGTTTCCCTGCAAATACAAGGATACCTGCGGCTCTTATCAGGACATCAAGAGGCTTCCTGCCGTCGTGGTCCCAACCTGCGGGGACTGCCGGAACTTCATTCGGAACCCTGGGAAGGCCTACGGGTTCTGCGCCAGGAAGACCGTGCCCCTCCGATACTACGGGCAGCGGCCGGAGATGCAGAAGACCAGCAGGAGCAGACCAAGGTGCAAGAAACTGTTTGAAGCAAGGGAGGAACCGGCATGAGCGGGAAAATGCGAGTATCCGACTGCAAAACCTGCCCGTATTATCAGCACAACCGCGGGACGCCGGATTTTTGTCAAAATGCCGAATGCTACATCCGGGACATCAGATTTTGCGCATGGAACGAATGGGCCAGGATCAAAAGGGAGGAAGAAAGCAATGCCGGTGATACCTAAGAAGGGCGGGCCGTGGAGCCTGTTCTGTACGGACTGCAGGACCTGGACGCCGAACACCGCGAATGCGGAAATGCGGAAAGAAGGGTTTTACGCATCTTCTCATGTGTGCGGATACCTGCAGAGAGACGAAGTCAGAGACGAGGATTTCAGGAGGAAAGAAAACCATGGGACAGCACAAATACAATCCGACGGCAATAGCGGCAAAGGAAGGGAAACTGCCGCCGAAGCCCCCAAGAATGTCCAAGAGGGAGCGGGACCGGGCGCTGAGAATGGCCGCCCTGGAAGCGATGGAAAGGCTGAAGCCGGGAACGGGGTCGCTGATCGCAGCACTCGGCACGAACTACGGGGAGAAGCCGATGGGCTGAGCGGGCCGACGATCTACGAGCGGCAGATCCTGACGAACCAGGCGGTCATTATGGGCGCGCTGGCGGAGCTGATGCCCAACGAGGGGGCGGATCAGCTGCTGGAGAATATGTATGTCAGTGCGATGCAGACCATGAAAATTCTGGACGAGGCAGACAAGGAGAAGGAAGCATGACAAGGATCATCCGCATCATGGCGGCGCTGGCGCTGGTGTGCGGGTTCTCCATGACGCCGATTCTGCCGGAGCCGCTTCCCGCGGCCATGACGGCGGGGGCGGTGCTGGAACCGGACGCGGACCTGGTGGAGAAGTTGGCCTGCGCGATCTACAGCGAGGCGGGCGGGGACGAATGCAGCGACGAGTGCCGGATCAACGTGGGGGACGTGATCCTCAACAGGGTGAAGGACCCGCGCTTCCCCAACACCATCGAGGGCGTGCTGACGGCGCCGAGGCAGTACGGGACCTTTTCACAGACCGGGGTGGTCTGGCCAGCGAGGGCCAGCAATCCGGGGGAGAAGCACGCGGTGGAGCGGGCCTACGATATCGCCCGGCAGCTGCTGAGCGGGCACCACGGGGAGCTGTGGGGCCAGGGCTACGTCTGGCAGGCGGAATTTGAGCAGGGAAGCGAGGGCTTCTGGCTGGACGGACTGTATTTCGGGAGGTAACACATGGCCCCAGAGGGGAGCCAAGCCCTGACGGGGCCCCCATCGACCTCCTTGACATGCATGAGGAAGGCGCGCATGGAACGCCTGGCGGCAGGGGAAGGACGCAAGACGCCTGCCGTCCGTCCGGTGCATGTCCCGGACAAAATGCGCTGGCAGCCGGGAAAGACCGGCCTTATGGACACGCAAAATCGGGGAATCCGGAGGCGGATATCAGCCGATGGAATCCAGGCGGTGTGATTCCGCCCGTGTCCACCAGCCGAAAAGGCAGAAATCAGAAAATGACCTCTCCGGCCCTGCGGGGCCACCTCCCCTAAAGGGGAGGCAGGGGAGGGAAAAAGGAGAGACGGGAATGGACAAGGCCATCAAGGCCATCGAGGAGCAGCAGGGCAAGGTAAAAGCCCGGTCCGCGCCCTGGATGGTGGGCGAGCAGCTGAAGGACATGGTCCGGCGGGAGCCTGGGATCGGGGAACTGATCGCCCAGGACCTGACCGCCGGGGGCATGAGCCTGACGAAAGCGGAGGACAAAATCAAAGATTTCGCGGACAAGCACAGGGTGGGCGCCTTCGCTTGCGTCACGCCGGTGGAGGCGGAGGGCATCCTGCGGGAATATTTCGGTTTGCCGAAGGCGGGGGACGTCCCTCATCCGTCGCCTGCGGGCGACACCTTCCCCCAGGGGAAGGCAGGGGAGGGAGTGATCGACCTTGCCGACTTCTTCTGAGCGGGTGCGGAACTACGCCGGGGATCTGCCCAGAACCGCGCCGGACTACCTGCGGGAATGGGCGGAGGCGCGGACATGGACGGAGAACGCCCTGCTTTTCAAATGCGCCTGGCTGAAGGACCCCATGACGGAGCTGAGACGCAAGGCGGCCCGGTGCAAGTGTACCGCCTGCGGGGAGAGCTTCTGGCTGGACTGGATCAGCGGCGGGATGTGCCGATACGGCGGGGCCGGGGGCATCCGGCTCTGGGAGGAGGGCAAACCGAAGGAAGTGACAGACTGGAACAGCTGCCGCTGCCCGGAGTGCGGCGCGGAGGTGAAGGCCAGACACCTTCGGAGCGGGTCGGAATACGCCGGGGAGACCGCCTTCCCCATGACCCTGCACCGCATCCCTGTCAAGGGGGAAAAGGACCGGCTGGCCCTGGTGGAATGGCAGGTGCGCAAATATTTCGACGGAGCGGGCGTCCGCCATTTCGATTATCACCCATATGAGGCCATCGTGACGGAGGAAAAGGTCATGCGGCGGATCACCTTCAAGGGCGGAGGCTTCGGCGGCGCCTATTGGATCGACCCGCACCAAACCCGCAGCATCCAGGACATGATGCAGGACATCACGGAGATCGTATGCCCGGAGGGGATCGCGGCGGCCACGGAGGGGACCACCTGCGAAAACGCCAAGCTGGAGCTTTACCTGGAGGACGGAAAGATCAACTTCCCGGCGGCCTGGGTGCGGCTCTGGCAGAAGCGGGGCGGGAAGGCGGAAAGCCTGCTGACCTGCGGCGCCGGGGGCATCGTGGGGAACCTGCTGGGGCAGGAGAAGAAAAACATTTATCGCTGCTATTATTCCAGCTACACGGAATACAACAGCAGCTTTCCGCAGCTGAAGGCCCTGGACTGGAAGGCCCGGCGGCCATGGGAGATCCTGCGGATGCACGGGAAGGACGAGCTGCGGGAGGCGATCGCCCTGCAGGAGCGGGCGAATCTGGGCGGAAAGACCTGGAGCCTTTGGCTGGAGGGCCGGAAGGCGGGGAAGCCCTGGACGCTGGCGGACGCGGAGGCCCTGGAGGGCATGAAGCACCCGGAGCGGATCACGGCGACGGAGATCAGCCCGGCGAAGGCGGCCCGTTATCTGGCCGCGCAGAAGCGGCGGTGGCCGGAAGACGACGCGGATGAGATCATGCTGACGGACTACTGGAACATGATGATCGAGGGGCATGATATCCTGCGCGATCCGGCGCTCATGTGGCCGGATCGGCTGAAACGGGAGCACGACCGGGCGGCGGCCCGGCAGAAAAAGGAAGCCAACCGGAAGCTGGACGCGGCGATCCTTCGGCAGGCGGAGAAGCTGGAGCGTTTTTCCCTCACCCTGGACGGGATCACCATCCGCCCGGCCCGCAGCGCCGGGGAGCTGGCGGCGGAGGGAAGCAGCCTCCACCACTGCGTTGGCGGCTACGCGGAGCGGGTGAGCAAGGGGGAGACCTTCATCTTCTTCATCCGCCGGGAGGAGGAGCCGGACATGAGCTGGTTCACCCTCAACCTGGGGAAGGACCTGCGGACCGTCATACAGAACCGGGGAATGCGGAACTGCGACCGGACGCCGGAGATCGAGGCCTTTGAAAAAGCCTGGCTGGGCTGGGTGCTGGCCGGGGCGCAGCGGGACAAGACCGGGGAGCCAATCATTCCCGGAAGAATCAGACAGGAGGTAAATGCGGCGTGAACGAGGAAATCATGGCGGCGGGAGCGGCAAAGCCCGCACGGACGCTGGACATGGTGACGGCGGAGATCAAGTTCCTGGACGCCCAGGCGGGGCGGCTGGTGATGGGCCACGCCCTGGAGATCGGGCGGCGGCTGCGGGAGGCGAAGGACCTTGTCCCCTACGGGGAATGGGGGGAATACCTGGAAAAGCAGCTGGGATATACCCAGACCACGGCCAACAAGCTGATGAAGGTTTTCGACGAATACGGCGCGTCGCAAATGGGACTTTTCGGGCCGGAAGTAGAATCGGAAACGTTTACGAATCTTACATATTCCAAGGCGCTGGCGCTGCTTTCCGTACCCCGGGAGGAGCGGGAACAGTTCGCCCGGGAGGTGGACGCGGAGCATCTTTCCACAAGGGAATTGCAGGCGGCCATCCGGGAGCGAGACGAAGCGCGGAAGGCTTTGGAGGACACGAAAGAGGAGCTTCACGAGACCGCGGAAATGCTGGACAAGACGCTGGAGGAGCGGAACGCCAGGGGCGTGATCATCCGGGAGCATGAAGAATCCCTGGCGGCCATGGAGAAGGAGCTGGCGGAGCTGAAGGCGAAGCCCATCGACGTGGCGGTGCAGGAGCCGGACCCGGCGGAAATCGAAAAACGGGCCCAGGAGATCGCCGCCGGGGAGGCGGAGAAATTCGCCGCCCATGAGAAGCAGCTGAAAGCGGAAGCCGCAGCGGCAAAGACCGCCCTGGAAGAAAAGCTGAAAAACGCCAGGGCGCAGGCCAAGGCCGAGCGGGAGAAGCTGGAAGCGCAGCTGAAGGAGGCGGAGGGGAAGATCGCCGCCGCCGGGGAAGCGGAAAAGGCCGAGACGGAGAAGCTGCGGGCCGAGGCGGAGGCGCTGAAGAAGCAGATCGCCATGAGCGGGCAGGAGATCACGATCTTTAAGCTGCGGTTTTCGGCCTGGCAGGACGCCTACAAGCTCATGGCGGAGGCCTTCGCCGCCCTGCCGGACGAGGAGACGAAGGAGAAGATGCGCGCCGCCATCCGGGCGCAGGTGAAGGCATGGGGGTGGGCGGAATGAAGGTAAAGAAGATCGGGGCTTTGTGCAAGGCGGAGGGAATCTGCTATCTCTACGACGAACTGACGGAGGAGGGGGAGATCCGCAGGCAGTGGATCTGCAACGGAGTGGCCCTGTGGCCAGTGAGCGGGCTGCCGCAGATCCGGGATTCAAACCTGAGCACGCTGTTCGATTTTTCCGCAGAGACTGTGAAAAAGATGCGGATCAAAGAGGAGGAACTGCCGCAGTCCCTGTATGCCGTCTGTCACGACCTGAGAGACGGAGAGCCGGAGCTGCAGGAGAGCATTATCCGCATCCTCCGGGATGGGGAGGAGCTGATGGCGCTTACCTCCGGGGCAAAGGTCACCTGGCTGAAGACCGCGCTGCTGGGCCCCTGCTGGACGAAGGAAACCAAACTCCTGCGCAGGACGCGGGAATACGGGATGGAGGTCGTCGCCGTATGCGACGGGCTTTTCCTGAACGGGATCATCATGCCCGCCGTGGTGCAGGACCAGGTATTCCGGGAGCTGCTGCGGCTGGGGTGCAGCGCACCGGCGCCGGTGGTGCCGCAGGAAGAGACGGAAGACGAGGATGAAGACGAAGAATAAGCGGGGGAAGCTGTGAGAACGGAATTCGACCACAACGCCGCGCAGAGCAAGCACAGGGAGAAATGCTCCATCTGCGGGCGGGAATGGCATGACAGCCTGGTGGGCGTCTGCCCGGAGCGGGGGCGGAAGGTCTGCATGTACTGCTGCAGGCTGTGCGAGGAGAGCTACCGCCTGCCGGGGCAGATCGGGCAGCGGTGCCGGGCATGGGACCGGAAGAAGGCGGAGAAGCGGGGGAAACGGGCCGCTGCGGCGGGGACGACCTCTCCGCCGCCTGCGGGCGGCACCTCCCCTGAAGGGGAGGCAGGAAAGGAGAAAACGGCATGACGGGGAAGGAATACGGGGAGATTCAGCACTTCATGGGGTTCATCGAAGGAGTGATCAACGCAGGAGACGTGGGGAGCCAGGAGCGGGATATTATCCAGGACGCGCTGAATCAGATGGACGAGATCATCACCATCATTTACGGACGATGGGAGAAGGAAAAATAAAACCCGAAGCGCAGCCCAGCGGAGCGGGTGCGATTCGGAGAGGACGACTTGCCGGAATCTTCGAGCGGCGACCAAAGGGAGCCGCGACGCATTCCGGCAAAGGAGGACGACATGAACGAGAACGAGAAGGAGATCGCCAGGATCAACGGCGAGGCGCGGAAGCGGGGCCTGAGCTACGGGCAGTATGTGGCCGCGTCCTTATTCGCCGGAATGCCGGGTATCGGCCCGAAGGACCAATACCCGAAAGATTCCGGCGAAACGTCCTTACCAAATCGAAACGACGGTTTCGATTTGGAGAGGAGGGGCCGGGGGAATCATCGAGCAGCGACCGGAGGGAACTGCGACGAATTCACCCGCGCCCCGACGAAGGGGAAGGCAAAGGACGCGGCGGGACAGGGGGCGGCGAAGAAGCGGAGGAAGAACCGGCATGTTTAGGGTGAAGAAGAGCATCAACGTGTCCGAGAAGCGGCAGGGATACATTTACTATGTGTCCCTGCTTTACCCGGAGCTGCCGGCAGGGAAGCAGCTGAAGCTGCGGGAGCTTTGCAGGCAGGCCGGGGGAGAATACGCCGACGCGGTGCTGGAATTCGTGACGACGGATCACGGGGCCGTCAGCGTCAGCATGAAGCACCATATCAGCCGGGAGACGCTGGACCGGGCGGTGCGGCGATACTACGAAAAGTTCCCGCGGAATTTCTGAGGCTTTTTCCAAGCGGCCGGGTTCCGGGCGTTTGGAAAAGAATTCAGGAGTGGGGGAGTGACCTCTCCACCGCAAGCGGTCCCCCTCCCCTGAAGGGGAGGCAGGGACGGGGGAGTGACCTCTCCGGCGCTTCGCGCCACCTCCCCTGAAGGGGAGGCAATTATATGTATCGCGTGCGCGTGCGCGCGATTTCGGGCTTGTAAGCAATCCTAAGTTTTCGACACGGAAGGATGGACGGATCATGGCCGGATATCGGGGGAGGTTCTTCATACGGAAGCGGGTATGGCGATGCGGAGGCTATGCCGAAGTCGAGCTGTACCCGGTATTTCAGCCTCCGGGGCGTCGAAGAGGGAAGTGCAGGCCTACGAGGGAGTGCCAGGCGAAGCTGAACGAGAGGGACGCGGAGAAGCGCATGGGGAGGATCCTCCTGGACAACTTCGGGGAATCCGATCTGGAAGTGGATCTCACCTGCGCCGGGGAGGAATCCGCCGAGGGAGCCGTGAAGGCCATGACGAGATATCTGCGGAAGCTGCGGAAGCTGTACCGGGAGGCCGGGGAGGAGCTGCGGTATCTCTACATATGGGAGCAGGGAAAGAAAAGCAGCCGGGTCCACTTCCACCTGATCCTGAACGCCGGGCCGCTGGGACGGGACCGGCTGGAGGAACTTTGGGCCCAGGGCCACGCCAACAGCCGGCGGCTGCGCCTGGACGAGACCGGGCTGGCCGGGCTGACGGAATATCTGACGAAAAAGAGCCGGGCAGGGAAGCGGGCGCCGGGACAGCGCCGCTGGTCATGCTCCAAGAACCTGCGCAGGCCGGAGCCGGAAGTGACCGACGGGGCCATGACGGTGGGGGCGCTGACGGGGATCGCGGAGGATATCGACCGGAGGAACGCCCTGGCGACGGCGGAGGAACTGCTGCCGGGAATGACGCTGGTGGAGGCGGAGGCGCTGCGGAACCGGGTGAACCGGGGGCTTTACGTCTATCTGAACATGGCGCCGCCGGAAGCCTGGCACGGGCGGCGGCCAATCGCACGGTATTTTTCGGGAGAGCTGGGGGTGGAGGAAGAATGAGCGTATGCGACGATAACTGCAGGGACTGCGTTTTTCATGCCTGGATGGGATTCCGGCTGATATGCAATTTCCTGGGCGTGATGGGGCGGCGGCGCGGCTGCCCCGCCGGAGCGGGCTGCGCGGAAAAGATCGTGGGGGAGGCCGCGTCCTTATCCGCCGGAATGCCGGGTATCGGACCGAAGGCCCAATACCCGGAAGATTCCGGCGAAACGTCCTCTCCAAATCGAAGCAGGGGCTTCGATTTGGGAACGGGGGACGTCCCCTCATCCGCCCCTGCGGGAGACAGCTCCCTCCCGGAGGAAACCGGTAAGGAGACGAAGGCAAAGAAGCGGAAGAAAAAGCTGACGGCGGAGGAGATCGCGGAGCGGAAGCGGAAGAAGGCGGAATATCATCGGGAATGGGCAAAGAAAAACCGCCAACATGTGCTGGAATACCAGCGGCAGAGGCGAAAGAAGAAGCGGGAGACGGAGGAACGGATTGCCACGTCGGCTGCGCCTCCTCGCAATGACGAAGAAGGGAAAGACCGGGGATAAATCCCCGGTCTTTTTGCGCGGAAAAGTTGACGATACAACGCACGGCAAAGAGGGTAACATAATCCGCGACAAGGCCCCTCATCCGCTGCGGCGGGGACGGGGGATCCCCTCATCAGTCGCCTGCGGGCGACAGCTTCCCCCAGGGGAAGCCGGGGAGATGGAAGGAGGCGATAACGTGGCCAGGAAGGAAGCGGAGCTGAACGAGCGACAGAAGCGGTTCGTGCTGGAATACCTGAGAAACGGAGGGAACGGCACGGAGGCCGCGATCGCCGCCGGCTACGCGCCCAAGGCGGCGGCGGTGCAGGCCAGCCGGATGCTAAACGACGATAAGATCCTCGCCTACAAGCGCACACAGGCGCGACAGGTATATAAAGCGCTGGGGCTCACGCCGGATCAGATCGGGCTGGAAGCCTGGGGCATCTTCAAGAAGTGCATGGCGGCGGAGCCGCACCTGAGCTGGAACAGCGAGACCCACGCCTGGGAGCCGGACGGGACCTACCAATTCGACAGCCGGGGGGCGCTGAAAGCCCTGGAGCTGCTGGGGAAGATGGAGGGCGTATTCCGGGAGAAGGTGGAGATCAGCGGCGGCATCGAGGACTTCCTGCGCGCCCAGGCGGAAAAGGGGGAGGAGAAGGGCTTTTGAACCTCCTGAACGCCGGGGAATACATCGAGAACTTCCTGAAGATCCGGGACAAGAGCGGGAAGATCGTGCCGCTGAAGCTGAACCCGCCGCAGCGGCGGCTCTATGAGACCATCCGGGAGCAGTGGAAAGCGAAAAAGCCGGTGCGGATCATCATCCTGAAAGCCCGGCAGATGGGCTTCAGCACGCTGACGGAGGCGATCATCTTCTGGTACACGGCGACCAGCGAACAGTCGGAGAGCCTGATCGTCGCCCACCAGGAGGAAAGCACGGGGAACCTGTTCCGCATGAGCAAGCGCTTCCTGGACGAGCTGCCGGGGCCGCTGAAGCCCATGACCCGGGCCAGCAACGGCCAGGAGCTGAACTTCGACCGGCCCAGCCAGAGCAGGAGCCAGAAGAAGGGGCTGGGGAGCCGGATCCGCTGCGCCACAGCGGGCGGCCGGGGGATCGGACGAAGCTACACCCTGAGCTGCCTGCACCTGAGCGAATTCGCCTTCTGGCCCGGCGACAAGCAGGAGACGCTGACGGGCCTCATGCAGGCCGTGCCGGACAAGGCGGGGACCATCGTGATCATGGAGAGCACGGCCAACGGATACGACGCCTTCAAGGATATCTGGGACCGGGCGGTGGAGCGGCAGCGGACGGGAGAGGACGGATTCATTCCGGTGTTCTTTCCATGGTACGAAATGCCGGAATACGAGCGGGAAGTGCCGCCGGGCTTCCAAAGGACGCCGGAGGAAGCGCAGCTGGCGGAGGCCTTCGGGCTGAGCGACCGGCAGCTGAGCTGGCGGCGGTGGTGCATCGAGAACAACTGCAACGGGGACCTGAACCTTTTCAAGCAGGAATACCCGGCGACGCCGGACGAAGCCTTCATAGCCACGGGCGCCTGCGTATTCGACAAGGAGGCCGTGGTGCTGCGGCGGGAGCAGGTGCGGAAGGACGCCTGGGAGACCGGGGAATTCAAGATCGAGCGGGCCGGAGGCCGGATCAAAAAATGGGAATGGCAGCCGGACGAGCGGGGGCCCATCCGGATCCGGAAGAAGCCGGAGGCGGGCAGGCCCTACGTGATCGGCGGGGACACCGCCGGGGAGGGCTCGGACTGGTTCGTGGGGCAGGTGCTGGACAACGTGACCGGCGAGCAGGTGGCGGTGCTGCGGCATCAATACGGCGAGCGGGAATACGCGGAGCAGATGTACTGCCTGGGCTGGTATTACAACGAGGCCCTGGTGGGGATCGAGATCAACTACAGCACCTACCCGCAGAAGAAGCTGGAGGAGCTGGGCTACACGCGCTTCTACGTGCGGGACCGGGTGGACAGCTTCACGGGGAAGCCCATGGACGCCTTCGGATTCCAGACGACGGCGAAGACGCGGCCCCTGGCCGTGGACGGCCTCCGGGACGTGGCGGCCCACGAGATCGGGCTGATCACGGACTACGAGACGCTGGGGGAAATGCTCACCTTCGTCTACGACGAGCGGCGGCGGCCACAGGCAGAGGAAGGAGCCCACGACGACTGCGTGATGGCGCTGGCCATCGCCTGGTACATCCGGCCGCAGCAGAGAATGAACGTGGAGGAGCCGGAGGCCGAAGGAAAGACAGTCTGGACCGAGGACATGTGGGACGATTATTACAATGCCGACGAGGACGGACAGCGGTATTTGATCGAGAAATGGGGAGCACCGAAACGATGGCGATAAGCAATAAGCTGGCGGAATGGCAGGAAAGGCTTGGCTTGCAGGAGTGGAAGATCTGCCTGCATGACTGCATGAGCCAGAAGGAAATGACGGAAGAAAACGCTTCCGGCTTCACGGAGTTCCAGGAGGTCAACAAGACCGCCAGAATCGAGATCATGGACCCGGACGAATACGGAGAGCGGGTGATCCCCTTCGATTATGAGCGCATCCTTGTGCATGAGCTGCTGCACCTGAAGCTCTGTCTGATCTCCGAGACCTTCGGGGAGGACACTTTGCAGGAGCGGGTGGCGCATCAGTTGATCGACGACATGGCGCGGGCGCTCGTCAACGCCAAGTACAGCGGGGTGGAATATGAGTAAGCAGGACAAGCTGGATTACTGGAAGGATTGGCTGGGGCGGAATGAGAGCGCCCTGGGGGATCTGACGCGGAGGATGGACGAGCGGGAGGCCCTTTACCGGGGGGAAGTCCGGGAGATCACGCCGCTGACGCCGAAGGACAGGAAGAAGAACGGCCAGCTCCGGCGGACGAGCCATATCCGCAACATCATCCGGGAGAATATCGAATCGGAAGTCAGCTCCACCATCCCGCAGCCGAAGGTCACGGCCCGGCGGCAGTCGGACGAATGGCGGGCGAAGATCCTGGAAGACATGCTGCGCAACGAATTGGACCGGCTGCCCATGGAGATGCTCAACGACCAGATGGAGCGCACGGTCCCCATCCAGGGCGGCGGCTATTGGCTGGTGGAATGGGATAACTCCAAGAGGACGCACAGCACCGTGGGCGATGTGACGGTCTCCATCCTGCATCCCAAGCAGGTGATCCCCCAGGACGGCGTATTCGGCAGCGTGGAGGATATGGACGCTTTCATCTTGAAGCTGCCGCAGACCAGGGCGTACATCAAGCGCGTTTACGGCAAGGACGTGGACGAAGGCGAGGACGCCCCGGAAGCCCGGACGCTGGACGACGACGCCGACACTGCCGAGGACATGGTGACGCAGTACGTCGCCTATTACCGCAACGAGAAGGGCGGCATCGGGAAATTCTCCTGGGTGCATGATACCGTCCTGGAGGATATGGAGGACTTCGAGGCCCGGCGGCTGCGGAAGTGCTCGCAGTGCGGCGAAGTGCTGGGGCCGGATACGGAGAAATGCCCCGTCTGCGGCTCTGAGCAGGCGCAGGAGGGCGAGGAAGAATCCGAGGAAGTCTACACCGGCATGACGACGACCAACGGCACGCAGATTCCTGGGGCCGCTGCGGGCGTGGACGAAATGGGCCTGCCGATGATGCAGCCCACGATCCTGCCCTACTACAAGCCGGACGTGTTCCCCGTGTTCCTTCAGAAGAACGTCAGCACCTTCGGGCGGCTGCTGGGGGACAGCGACGTGGACGCCATCGCCGACCAGCAGAACACCGTGAACCGGATGGAGCAGAAGATCATCGACCGCTTCATTAAGGCTGGCACCAGGATCACGCTGCCGGACCGGGCGGACATCCGCATGGACCCGGAAGATGGGGAGAAAATCCTGATCGGGAATGCGGCGGACGCAAGCCTGATCGGCGTGTATCAGTTCTCCGGCGATCTCAGCCAGGAAATGCAGTATCTGGCGAACATCTACGAAGAAGCGCGGCAGATTCTCGGCATCACGGACAGCTTTCAGGGCCGGAACGACACCACGGCGCAGTCCGGCGTTGCGAAACAGTTCGCGGCCCAGCAAAGCGCGGGGCGGCTGGAATCTAAGCGGGTGATGAAGGAAGCGGCCTACGCCGAGCTGTTCAAGCGGATCGTGCAGCTGAAAGTCGCTTATGCGGACGAGCCGAGGAGCGTTGTTGCCACCGACGACCGGGGGCAGGCGCAGTATGAGGAGTTCAACCGCTACGACTTCTATGAACAGGACGAGAAGGGCGAGTGGCACTGCATCCTGGACGATGAACGCTTCCTTTTCTCCTGTGATACTTCTACCCCGCTGGCGAACAATCGGGAGGCCATGTGGCAGGACGCCACGCAGATGCTCCAGATGGGCGCTTTCGGCAATCCGGGTGATATCAATACCCTGCTGCTGTTCTGGACGAAGCTGGAGTTGCTGCATTATCCCGGAGCCAGCGACACGAAGGAATACCTGACGAAGCTCCAGGAGCAGCAGATGGCCCTCCAACAGCAGCAGATGGCCATGCAGCAGGCACAGCAGCAGGCGGCTATGGAACAGCAGGCGCAGGCGGCAGCGCTGGAGCAGGCTCGATTCCAGGCGGAGCGCCAGGACAAGCAGGCGGACCGGAGAGCAGCGGAACAGCAGATGATGATCGACACGGACAACAGGGCCCGAGAGGACGCCAGGAACGCCGTGCAGCAGATGATGGCGCAGCGGCAAGCTCCGATGATGTAATTCATCCCCGGACGCGGGGACGGATATATTCGCCCGGCCAGCGCAAAAGGGCCATTCCGCAGGGGAAAAGCGCAAAAATCCCAAATACGGCGGGAAGGAGGAAACGCCATGAAGAATCCCGGCTATGCTGGCAAGATTGCCAATACCGGCGCACAGGTGGTCAAGGCTCCCAGCCAGAGTGTCAAAAAGGGCACCGGCAAGGTGAAGTCCGGCAGCGACCTCCGCTCCGGCAAGAAGTAAGTACCCACGTCAAATCGGAGCTCCGCTGCCTTAGTGCGGGACCCGCAGTAAGAGCGCAAAAATACAGCCGCAGGCGAAAAGCGTAAAAATCGCAGGAGGAAACCATGGATAACGACACCAATCTGGACAATCTGTTCGACGACGTTTTCAAAGAAACTGCTGACGATGACGGTCAGCAGCCGGAAAAAGCACCTGAGACGCAGCAGGTGGCCGCACAGGAGCCGCAGGAACAGTCGAAAGACGAGCGTGCTACCCAAGCGGCAGCGCGGCGGGAACGCGAAGAGCGGGAACGCAGGCGTGAACAGCGGGCATACCAGGCAGCGCGGAACGACGTGAACGCCCTGCTGAAAGAGCTGGGCATCGAGAAGGCCGACGGCAGCACCATCGAGACGGTGGAAGACCTGGAAGCGGTCGCAAAGGACATACGGGAAGATCGCCTGAGCAAGGGCAATCCTACCGAGGCGGACATCCAGGCCATCGTGGACGAGCGGATGCGGCAGGCTCAACCGCAGCAGCCGTCTCTCACCCCGGAAGAACGGGCGGAAGTGGACCGGCAGCTGGCGGAAATCCGGCAGATGGACCCGGCCATGACCGACCTCAATGCGATCCTTTCGAGCGAAGCAGGGCCGAAGTTCCGGGAATATGTGGACAAGGGCCTCGGATTCACGGAAGCGTACAAGCTGGCGGCGGAGAACCGCCTGGCCGGCATCAAATCCAACCGGCAGGGCGCGAGGACGGGAGGCAAAGACCACCTGACGTCCACCAGCCAGCGGGGAGGCGGCGACGTGGAAGTCCCCGCCGAGACGAAGGAGATGTACCGCCTGCTGATGCCCGACATGACGGACGAACAGATCCAGAAAGCCTATAACGCCGACAGAAGGAAGTACGGCGGATAAGTTTTCAAAGAAAGGACTGACATACAAATGCGCGGTTTTATTCCGTACAGCACCGAAGACGGTCGTGTGCAGCCCTGGGAGTATCTCCCTGCTACCGGCAGCACCAAGCCTGATATCGGTCTCGCCTGCACCCTGTCCAGCGGCAAGCTGGCCAAGTGCACCGGCACCACCAAACCCACCTATATCTGCATGGCAGAAGCTCCTGCGGCTGTTGCTGCGGGCACTCTGCTTCCCTGCATCAAGGTCCAGCCTGACATGATCTTCGAAGTGAAGAACCAGGCCAACATTTCCGGCGTGAACGTGGGCCAGGCCGTCACCATCCACAGCGACGGTCTCCAGATCACCGCCACCACGTCCAGCGGCGTTGCCACCATCGTGCAGAAGACCCCCGGCACCGGCACCGGCAATCCCACGCTGGTCAGATTCCAGTAAGAAAGGAGGAGGACTGAACAATGGCTAACATCGTATTTTCCGAGAGCTCTGGCGTCAATGACAGCATTTTCGGCAAGTCCCAGGCTCCCATCCGGCAGTTCATCGAAAAGAAGGGTGAGCAGTTCGAGCAGGAGAGCATCGTGAAGCGCCTCTTCCGGCAGGACAAGAGCAACACCTTCGCTCAGAAGTACACTTCCCTCACCGCTATGGAGGGGTTCAAGGTCGCCGGTGAGAACGGCGCTTATCCCTCTGACGGCCAGGAGGAAGGGTACAGCAAGATTCTGGAAGCCGTGACCTGGAAGGACAGCTTCCGTATCTCCATGGAGATCATGGAAGATTCCAAGCTCATGGACCTGAAGCAGAAGCCCGCGGGTTTCGTCACCGCCTACTATCGCACCCGTGAGAAGTTCGGCGCGGCCCTGCTGGGCGGCGCGATCAAGGGCGACAGCACCGCCACCTTCGGCGGCAGCACCTTCGGTCTCACCGGCGCGGACGGTCAGAACCTGTTCTACGCTTCCCACCCTGCCAAGATCGACGGCGACGTGCAGTGCAACCTGTGGAGCGACGACTTCAGCGCCGACGCCCTGGGCATGCTGGAGGTGAAGATGCAGAACACCCGCGGCGACAACAACGAGATCCTGGATGTGGCGCCCGACACCATCATCATCCCCAACCTTCATCCCCTGAAGAAGGCCGTCTTTGCCGCCATCGGCGCTGACAAGGACCCCGACACCGCCAACAACGGCTTCAACTATCAGTTTGGCCGCTGGAACGTCATCGTGTGGCCCTATCTGAATCAGTACATCACCAGCGGCACCGCGCCCTGGCTGCTGATGGACAGCAAGTACAACGACGAGTACGGCGGCTTGATCTGGGTGGACCGCAAGACCCTGACGGTCAAGAGCTCCATCGACGAGAATACCGACGCCAACGTGTGGCGCGGCAATGCCCGCTTCACCGCCGGTTTCCATGACTGGCGTGCCATCGCCTGCGCTGGCGTGAGCGGGGCCACCGACCTGTCCTGATAAGGAGGGTCTGATATGGAGTACACCGTTTTCACCAATTTGAAGGTCACCGGCGAGATCGACCTGCCTGCCGCCAGCGCGACTGCGAAGGGCACAGTGAAACAGGGAGTGGCAGTTGCGGACGCTGCTTCTACCGCGCCCACCGCAGCGGAGTTCAAGGCCCTGCTGGACAGCCTGCGGGACGCCGGGATCATCGCCACCAGCACCTGACGGGACAGAGGGAAGGGGCGGAGAGAATCCGCCCCTCTCTCGGAGGGAGGACACAATGATTACACAGAACGGCAACAACTATTACGGGCTGTCCACCGATACGCCGAAGCCCACCGGGGCCGTCATGAATGGCCGTAAGTTCATCGAAATGGACACGGGCAAGGTCTATTACTTCGACGCCGAGGGTGGGACCTGGATCGAATGGACCGGGGGCGGTGACGGAGAATGAAAGACTTCATCAAAGCCGCTGCCATAAGAGCGGTTAGGACAATCGCCCAGACCGCCGTCGCCATGATTGGCACGTCATTGGTCATGAGCGACGTAAACTGGGCCTCTGTCGCGTCAGCGTCCGTCCTGGCAGGCATACTGAGCATCCTCACCAGCGTTGCCACCGGCCTGCCGGAAGCGCCCAGAGGAGGCGGAAGCTGATGGAATGGCAAGTTGTGGGAGTTGTGGTGGTCCTGGTAGGACTTATCGTCAGCGTCCTCACACCGGCCATCAAGCTGAACACCAGCGTGACGAAGCTGTCTACCCTGGTGGACAGTCTGAACACCAAACTCTCCACGATGGAGAGCAACAATACCGATGCCCACCGCAGGATCTGGAACGAGATTGACGGCCAGAAGCAGCAGCTGGGCAATCATGAGACACGGATCACCGTGCTGGAGAAGACGAAGAGGGAGGGCGCATAACCCTCCCTCGCGCCAAATGAGGTGGAATAATGACAGTTCTTGACTGTATTCAATATGTGGACTCCATCGAGCCAAACGCCTACAACAACGAGCAGAAGGCCCGGTGGATAAGAGAGTGCGAAGGCAAGGTCTACACGCAGGTATTCCTGCAGCAGACCTTCGACTTCCCGGACCTGACGCCCTGGGCCATGCTGGGCATGGAGCTGGCGGTCCCGGCCCCCTACAACAAACTTTATCCCCGGTATTTGCAGGCCATGATCCACTACGCCAACGGGGAATATGACCGGTATAGCGCCTCCATGCAGCTGTTCAATGAGGCCTGGAGCGAGCTGAACCGCTGGTTCGGCGCGGACTACGACATTACGGACCGGGCCAGGAATCACCGGATCACCGTGCGAATCGACCCCGGATCACTGGAGCAGAAGCTCCTCACCGTGCCGGAGCGCTGCGCATTCGTGGCGGGGAGAATCGTTGTGAGGAACAAGCTCCAGGTCGGCGAGGATGAGATGCTGATCCAGGGTAACGTGTGGTTCGGGAAGACGGGGAAATACGTCTCACAGCAGATGATCACCATGAGCAGCAGCTACGTCAGCAGCGGAATCAAGCTCCTGCTTGGGGATATCGGTGGCACGGACATCGGCCTCACTTTGAGTACGGAAGCGGACAGCGGGGAAGCCTACCTGACCGGAATCCTCTGCATCCCGCAGGAACAGTTCTTCTTCGGACGCTGGGAGCAGCAGGGGTATTCAGTGCCGATCTCCGATGACGATGAGGAATAAGACATGCCGAAGCTCAGAGAAATCATCATGCCTCCTCCCCAGCCTGCGGGAGATCCGGAGCAGCAGCTGGAGGAACTGCGGGACTATCTGCTGCGGATCTGCGAAGAGTTGTCCTATCTCCTAACCCATCTGGAGGCGGACAATATCGACGACAGCACCTTTGAGCGCATCCAGTCAATGATCCCGAAGGGGGCCACGACCGCGCCTCCTCCGGACGGAGATCCAACCGCCGGTAGCAGCGGACAATGGGCGAGAGCGGATCACCGGCACGGACATGATTCCTCCAAGGCGGACGTGACGGCGCTTGCGACGGAGACCGCAGCCAGGGAAGCCCACGAAGCCGACACGGGCAATCCCCACGAAGTCACCAAGGCGCAGGTGGGGCTGGATCAGGTGGCCAATGAGCGGCAGTATTCCGCGCAGAACCCACCGCCTACGCCATCTGCGGCGGACGTGGGGGCCATCCCTACCACGGCAAAGGGTGCGGCAGGCGGCGTGGCGGAGCTGGACGCAAACGGCATGGTCCCGTCGGCGCAGCTTCCCAGCTATGTGGACGACGTGCTGGAATACGCCAGCCTGTCCACGTTCCCGGTCACCGGCGAGAGCGGGAAAATCTATGTGGCGCTGGACACCAACAAGACCTATCGCTGGAGCGGCTCTGCATATGTCGAGATCAGCGAATCCCTGGCGCTGGGAGAGACCAGCGCCACGGCGTATCGGGGCGACCGTGGCAAGACTGCCTACGACCACTCGCAGGTCGTGAGCGGGAATCCCCACAACGTGACGGCAGCGGAAGCCGGGGCAGTACCTACCACCAGAGAGATCAACGGACACGCCTTGAGTGCGGACATCACTCTGACTGCTGCCGACGTGGGAGCCAGGGCGGATACCTGGATGCCGACGGCCACGGACGTGGGGGCGAGACCGGACACATGGACGCCTACCGCAGCGGATGTAGGGGCCGTGCCTACCACAAGAGAAGTCAATGGCCATGCGCTGTCTTCCGATATCACGCTGGACGCAACAGACGTGGGCGCAAGAGCGGATGATTGGGTGCCGGATGCAGAAGACATTCCCTACGACAATACCACTTCCGGTCTCATGGCGACGGACGTGCAGAACGCCATCGACGAAATTGCCCAGGGCGGTGGGGGCGGCGGAACCGCTGCTGCGGCGGTGAGCTACGACAACACCGGCAGCGGCCTGACGGCCACCAACGTGCAGGATGCCATTGACGAGGTATACGGCGATATTCCCTCTCAGGCATCCAACATCGGCGCACAGCCCACCATCACCGCATCCGGCATCCTCAAAGGTGACGGAGCCGGGGGTGTGAGTGCGGCAGTATCAGGGACGGATTATCAGGCTCCATTGACGGCGGGGACGGATTACGCCACACCTGCCCAGCTTGCAGATAAGGCGAATCAGGCCCAGCTTTCCACGGTAGAGAGTGGCAGTACCGCAAGCCAATACTATGTCGTGGGGAAATACTTCTGCCTAAATGGGCTGTTATACCGGGTCATCTCGCCAATCTCCAGTGGTGGCACGTTTAATCCTGAGTCAAACTGCGAACAGGTGACAGTCGGCGAAGATTTGCGCTCCGTATATCAACACTTTAAGTCGTTCTCCCTAGCACCAGGGAAAACCTTGACTGTTAATGTCGGAAATAATTCTAACAATATCTCAGCATTGGTATTGGGTCAAGGTGCAGGAACCGAAGCAAGCGCAGTCTATTACTGTGGGGCTTATGGCAACAATACGCCAAACTACAAGGCGGCAATCGCACTCAACACAGCGTCGATAGTGACTGTGCAGACCACAAACAGCGGCTGGACGGTGAAAAATACTCATAATTCGCGTAGTATGGCAGTTAATTTAATAATGTTTGAAAGCGAACCGGGAACAGCGACATTTAACATTTCGTAAGAAAGGGGCTTACCATGAAATACGCAATCATCAAATGCACGGACACTAACTTCGCCATCCACGGGGAATATCCTACCATTGAGGCTGCGAAGGTTGCTTTCCATCAGTTCTGTGCGGCCTTATGGAATGATAGTGCCACCCAGACCGCTATGGTGAAAATCATGGACGAGAATTTGGATTGTGCAGAGGGGTATATGGAATTCATCCACCATGAGCAGGAGCAGACCAATGAGCCTGGGTAATGTCATAGAGGTAGCCCGTGCCTACCTTGGCGTGACGGAAGACCCGCCCGGGAGCAACCGGACAATCTTCGGGGCAGAGTACGGCCTTGACGGACAACCTTGGTGCGTGATGTTCCTGTGGTACTGCTTTCAACACGCCGGGGAGCGCATGGCCTTTTTCGGCGGCGGGAAGACGGCAAGCTGCGGGATGCTGCTGCGGTGGTATAAGGAGCAAGGTCTGACTGTGCCTGTGAGCGAGGTGCGGGTGGGGGATATCGTAATCTTGGACTTCTCCGGGCAGAGAAAAGATACGCAGCACTGTGGACTGGTGACAGAAGTGCTGGGGAACGGATGGTATGTCCAGACCATAGAGGGAAACACCACCAACACGAACAAGGACACCAGCAATGACAGCAATGGGGGATGTGTTGCCGCCAAGACCCGCTACCCATCCCAGATCGTTGCCGTCTGCCGCCCCCAATACCAACCAGAGGAGCCGGAGGCAAAGGATGACATCACCGGGCATTGGGCGGAGGTGAGCATTCGCCGGTGCATGGAGCGGGGCCTGCTGCGGGGCTACCCGGACGGCAGCTTCGGGCCGGACAAGCCCGTGACTAGGGCGGAGCTGGCGGTAATCCTGGACAGGATGGAGGACGACGGGAAATGAGCCTTCCTTACATGAACAACAAGTCGATCATGCGGCCCACGGTGCGGACGCAATTCGGCGGACTGAACAACAATCTCAGCGCCCATGACGGCGAGATCGTCTGGATGGAGAACATGAGCAGCCGGGAATATCCCCTGCTTACGCCGAGGAAGCCCAGAACGCTGGTGCAGACGATCTCCGAGCCTTGCGGCATCGGCGCAAGGGACGAGCTGTATTGGGTGAGCGGGACCGGCTTCTACTACAACGGTGTCCTGAAGGGAACTGTGGAGAAAAGCCCGAAGCAGTTCGCCGCCATGGGGAATATGATCTGCATTTTCCCGGACAAGAAGTATTACGACATCGACAGCGGGACCTTCGGGAGCATGGGCGTGGGCCAGACCCTGAGCGGGGTAAGCTTCCAGAACGGCACCTATGCCGGAGTGCCCGCCAACGCCAACACTATCTATAAGTCCGGCGCAGCCTGGGACTTCAAAGCGGGGGACGCCATCACCATAGCCGGATGCACAATCCACGCGGAGAACAACAAGACCGCCATCGTGCGGGAAGTTTCCGGAGATTACCTGCGGTTCTATGAGAACACCTTCACCCTGGACAGCACGATCAGGTACACCGCTGGTGAAGAAGGCCTGCTTGCCGGAACCTATCACTTTGAAGAAGGTGGGGAATTCACCCTGACCACCGATCTGAGCGAAGGCGACACGCTGACCTGGAACGGGACTAGCATCGACGCCGTCATCGGCGGCGTATCTTCCACCATCACGGTCACGGAAGGAGAAGATGGGGATCTGCTGGTATTCGCGGACATCCCCACGGACTACACCGAGAGCGGGACCATCAGCGTCACGCGGGAAGTGCCTGATCTGGACTATGTCTGCGTCAACGAAAACAGACTGTGGGGATGCAAGGGCGATACGATCTACGCCAGCGCCCTGGGGGACCCCTTCAACTTCAACGTGTTCGACGGGCTGAGCACCGACAGCTGGCAGAGCGCCGTGCCGGACGAGGGCGACTTCACCGCCTGCGTCAGCTACGGGGGATACCCAATCTTTTTCAAGGAAGACAGCATCTGCAAGGTCCAGGGGGACAAGCCGAGCAATTTTCAATGGACCATCAACAGCAGATTCGGCGTGAAGGATGGAAGCAGTTGGAGCCTTGCCGTGGCGGGAGAGACGCTGTTCTATCTCAGCCGGGTCGGGATATGCGCCTACAACGGCGGAGCGCCGAAGGTGATCTCCGAGGCGCTGGGGGCGAATACCAGGTGGGCGTCGGCATCCGGCGGAAGCGACGGCATCCGGTATTACGTCAGCCTGACGGATTACGACGAGAGCGATGTCAGCGGCCTCTATGTGTTCGACACCCGGTACGGCGTGTGGCACCGGGAGGACGATACGGACGGAGCCTTTGCCTTTGCCCACGAATCCCTTTACATGGTTGACCTGGACACGGGAAAGCTCTGGCGGCTGGACGGGGACACCTACTACGGCAGCGCCGAGGGTACCATTGAATGGCAGGTGAAGTTCGCGGACAGCGTCCGATTCTATGAGACCTCAGACAGCAACAGCCAAAACAAGAAGGGGCTCAGCCGATTGATGCTCCGGTGCGAGCTGGCGGCGGACGCGGTCATCACCGTCAGCGTCAGCTATGACAAAGGCTCCTGGCACCAGATGGCGCAGATCAAGGGAGCGAGCGCAACGCCGTGGGATTCCACAGGGGGAAACAAGATGAACAGCTACAACGTGCCGCTGATCCTGCGCCGCTGCGACAGTTATCGCATCAAGCTCACCGGCACCGGCAACGCGGTGGTCTACAGTTTGACGGAGGTCAAATACGCAGGCAGCAATTTGCAGGGCGGAGCCTTGTACAAGGAGGAATAAAGCATGGCAAACGCATTTAAGCTTACCCTCGATCAGCAGGACGAAATCAACCGCAGGCAGCGGGAGATGGCGGCTGCGGGAGCGCTTGGGGCGGCGGGCACCTATGAGCCTAATCCCAAGGCCACGGGGACCGCTGCCAACACCGCTGGAAACACCGCTGGCAACACCGGAGGAGCGGTACCCACCGGCGCGGCATTCGGCGCGGCGGGGTCCTATCAAGAGAACAACCCCTACAAGGCGGCGGTCGCGGCGGCGGGGAATACCTACACCGCCTACGGGACACCGGCGGCGGGGTTCAAGGGCGGCATGAGCGCCCAGGACCAGGCGTCGTGGAACGCCATCGGGGCCAAGTACGCCGCGGGGGACCAGAGCTGGAACAAGGATACCAACGGATTCCGCACTTCGGGGAACTTCAGCAGCTACTACGACGACAACGGCAATGTCAACGGCTGGCTCTATGCCGCCAACGGCGTGGGGAACTATGCTCCCGTCTTCGGCGGGAAGGTGGGCGAGACCGGCTATGCCCCCGGCACCGTGTTCTACGGCCCGGACGGGAGCGCCTACACCATGGACGCAGACGGAAACCTCACGCTGAGCGGGCGCGTCAACTGGAAGCAGGGGACGCCGGGAAAAAGCGTGGTCTACGACGGGACGAACTTCCACGGCACCTTCAAAAGCAGCAACGGGAACACCTATGACTTCGATACCGCCACGGACGACGAGCTGATGAACCACGGCTACATGCGCGACCTGTTCGGGAACGTGACAGCCGCGCCGGAGGAAGCGCAGAGAGCCTATTGGGCGCAGCAGGGATTGATGGACTACGTCCCAACGGAAAATCAGATCCAGTCGATCATGGACCGCCATCCTCCCGGAACTCCCGCGAATGCCGGAGGAAACGCCGGGGCTTTGCCCGGAACCGGCAATTACAGCTATACCGGGACCGGCGGCACACAGCCGACGGGGAACAACGGGAATTCCGGCGGCGGCTATCCTGGGAACACCGGAGCCGGGGACACCGGAAATACTGGCAGCGCCGGGACTGCGGGGAGCAATCCCTACCAGGCGTATCTGGATCAGTGGAATTATGAACCCGCGCCCGAATGGGACGGCACCGACTATGAGCGGCAGCGGGACGAAGCTCTCGCCACCGCGCAGAACATGCAGTATGAAGGCAGCGACTACGCCGACCGCCGGGACGAAGCTCTCGCAGCGGCCGGGGAGAAATGGGACGGCAGCGAGTACCAGCGCCTCCGGGATGCAGCGGCCAGACGCGCCGAGGCGATGAAGTGGGATTACGATCCCAACAAGGACCCCTCCTGGCAGGCCTACCAGAAGCAGTATCGCAGAGAGGGCGAGCGGGCCATGAAGGATCTGCTGGGGCAGTACGCCTCCATGACCGGCGGCAATCCCTCCAGCTACGCCCTGACGGCGGCTTCCCAGGCGGGGGACTACTACGCCGCACAGCTGGCGGACAAACTGCCGCAGCTTTACCAGGACGCCTACCAGCGGTATCTCCAGGAATTCCAGAAGGAGCTGGGGATCTCCGATCAGTACCAGGGCTTCGACGACCGGGAGTACAGCCGGTGGGCCGACCAGCAGGGCAGGAACTTCGACCTGGCGGACCGGTACAACCAGTACGACAACAACGAGTATCAGCGGTATCTGGATCGGTACGGCCAGCAGCTTGACGCCGCGGACCGGTACAATCAGTACGGCAGCAAGGAATATGACCGGTATCTGGATCAGCTGGGGCAGTACAACACCGACCGGAGCTTTGACTACGGGCGCTACCGCGACGCCGTGGGAGATGCCAGGTACGAAGAGGAGAAGGCCTACGACCGCGCCTGGAGCGAGGACGAGCGGAAATACAGTCGCTGGATGGATTCGGTGAACCTGGATTTCCAGGAAAGACAGTGGGCGCAGAAGCTGCTGGAATACGCCGACAGCCAGAAATGGAAGGCCGCGGAGTGGAACCAGTATCTCCGGGAATACGGAGATCAGCTCAGTGAGAAGGAACGGCAGTGGGCCTATCAGGTGGCGAGGGACGCCGTCAGCGATTCCCGGTACGATCAGGAATACGCGGATCAGCAGGCGCAGAACGAATGGCAGCGGGAGCTGTACGGCCAGGAGTACGCGGACGAGAGGGAGGACGCGGAATGGGAGCGGGATTACAAGCAGAACGCCTACAACAACGCGCTGTTTGAAGACGCCCTCAGTCAGCTGGACAGCCGGGGCATCGTGACCGGCATTTACGCGGAGATCCTGGGCGTGCCCGACGGGACCACCCTGGAGGATTACTACAGCCGCTTCGGCGGCGGGAGCCAGGGCAGCCCCTTCTCTGATGCCGAGGTCGCCAATCCCGGGTATACGCCGAGAGAACCGCAGGGACCGGCGGCGCCTCCTTCGACTGAACCGACTGAACTGACGTTGCCGGAACTGCGCAGCCGCTACGGAAACGATGTCGCCATGGAAGTTTGGAGCCTTGCTGGGAGACCGTGGTATGCAGAACTGAAAAGCATGGCAGGAACAAATAAGACGGCGGCGCTCGACAGGGTTTACGAACTGTACGAAACGGGACAGATCAGCGAGGCGGCGATAGAACCCCTGCTGGATCTGCTGGGGCTGAACATGAGCTCCGTCGGCTATAAACCATCCTATCGAGTAGCAGAAGTTAAGGGAAAGCGCAATGGCGGGAGTAAGGGGAACAATTTCCAGGATGAAGGCGGCATAAGGGGGTGACGATATGGCGAACAACTGGTGGGACAGAGACGAAGACGAAGAAGAGGAGGGCGGTCTTTCTCTTCTGAAGAAACTGCGCCGGAATGCTCACAGCGCCACCGGCGTCACCGATTACATCGAAACCAAGACGGAGCCTATTCGGCGGCAGAAGGCGCAGGAACAGCGGAATAAGGACAGCGCCGAGGAAGTCAAGGACCTGATCCGCGGCATGGGGGACTATCTCACGGAGCGCAAGGCCGTGGAGACGCCCCAGCCGGTGAAGAAAGAACGCCGTATAAGCAACGCTCTTACTCCGGAGATTGAAGCAGAGTATCAGCGGCGCAACGGCGCGAACCGTGCCCCCAACGCCTACCAGACCTACATGATGCAGGTCATGAATTCCCAGCCCAAGCAGGAGGAAACCAGGAGCACCGACGAGCTGCGGCGGGAAATGAACCGGCAGAATCGCTGGGCCAACGCGACCACCCGCATGGCTGCTGATATGGGCAACCAGCTGACGAGAAACCAGGGCTTGATGTACGATCCCGTCTACACCTCCAATCTGCGGACCATGGGGCAGACGATGGAGGCCCAGCAGGCCAAGGCCGCGGCGGCGACGAACCTTTACCAGACGATAAGCACGCAGAGACGGGCAGAGGAGGAGCGGGAGAAATACGCTTCTCTCATGAACAATCCGGATTTCGCCGCCAAGAGCCAGGGCGACCCCAAGCTCGGAAGCAAGGTTTCCGCCACGGCGCTTTCTCCTGCGGAGCGGCTTTATGTCAGCATTTATAACCGCGGGCGGGAAAAGACCAGCGCCAAGGACAGGGCCGCGGCGGAATTCGTCAGCGACGAGGAAGCTGCGGTGTTTTATTATCTATGGAACACGCAGGGACCGAGAGCAGCCCAAGTATATTACAACGATTTTGTAAACAACCGGGCCAGCCAAAGGCGGGCGGAAAAAGCACAGGCCCAGGCGGAGGCCTTCGGCCATTACGACATCTTAGGTTCCGGCGTCGAATCTGTCGTGGCAAACGCCGTCAGCGGCGTGGGCCTGGTGGATATGGCCTGGCAGAACATCGCCAGGAGCATCGGACTTACCGACCCCAACAAGCCCCTGAACTATTACAGCAGAGCCCAGCTGCCCGGCCTGGTGTCCGACGCCATCCGCAAGGGCGCGGCGGACGAGATCGCCGCCATGTTCCCGAAGGTGAAGATCGGCAAGGGAGAGAACGCGGTGAACGTCGCATCTTTCCTCTATGAAACCGGCATGAGCATGGCGGACAGCGGCGTGGCGATCCTGCTGAACACCGTCGGCGTGCCGGAGGCGGCGACGCTGGCCATGATGGGCGCAGCGGCAGGAACCAGGGCCATAAGGGACGCAAGAGAGCGGGGAGCCAGCGACGGACAGGCGCTTGCCTTCGGCCTTTCCTCCGCTATCATGGAGGCTCTGTTTGAGAAGATCAGCCTGGACAGCATCCTGAAGGAATCCAACGCCCACAACCTGGCGCAGAGCATCCTGGGGACGCTGAAACAGGGCGTCACCGAGGGCAGCGAGGAGGTCATGACCACGCTGGCCAACACCGTCGCCGATCAGATGATCATGGGGGACAAGAGCGAGCTGTTCACCCGGCAGCGGCAGCTGATGGAGCAGGGGGTCAGCGAGAAGGAAGCTCTGGCAGCGGCAGCCAAACAGTGGGGGACCGGCATCCTGGGCGACGCCATCGGCGGCTTCCTTTCCGGCGCCGGCATGGGCGGCGTGAAGGAATTCTCAAGCGCCCGGAACAATCCCCTTTATCGATGGAATATGCCCATGAGCGAAGCGCGGGCATTGCGGGAGATCGAGCAGAACGGGCTGCCGCAGGAGCGGGGGATCACACCGGAGCTGCAGCAGAACATCGATGCGGCCATCCGGGAACAGAACGAGCGGGAGGCCGCGCAGGACAGGGAAATGCTGGCAGAGGACGCCCTGATGCGGGCAGAGGCCAAACAGCGGGAGGAGGAAGCGCAGAGACGGCAGGCGCAGGCAGAGGAAACGCTTGCCCAGCAGCGTCAGCTTACCGCACGCGAGCAGAACCCCCTCCAGTTCGCCGTGAACAAGGCACAGAACGGTGAGACCGTCACTGGCAACGACGCAAAGGCTATCCTGAATGACCCGCAGGCAATGCAGACCCTGCGGGATGCCGGTGTGCTTGTCGAGACCATCCGCCCCGGAGCTGAAGGCCGGGCGCAGATCCAGCAGGCCGTTCTGGCGCTGGCGGAGCAGACCCGTGCGGAAATGCCCGAAACCCAGCAGACAACTGAGGGAACTTCTCAGCTGCAGGTACAGAATCAGCAGGAAACCGCGCAGGAGCGCACCACGCCTCCCCTGCCTCGCCAGATGGCGCAGGAGCAGCAGGAGAGGGTAACGACCCCTCCGCTGCCCGGAAACGCGCAGAGGGCCGCAGAGGGGCAAAAAAACGACGTTCCCGCAGATGTCAAGACCGGGGTGCCCATCCAGGACGGGGTTACCGGTACTGCGGAAACGTCTGGGGACAATGTAGCACAGCAGGGAGAGGCTGTCAAGGGGCCGCCGGTGCCGGGGCGGACAGAGAACGCCCCTCGCCAGTCACCTGCGGCGACAGTTTCCCCCAGGGGAAGCCAGGACGGGGGACTGCGGATTCCGGGGAGCCGGGCGGAAAGCAACGCCACGGTCAAGGCGCTGCAAACGGTGAGCCCGGAGCTGCTGGAGGCCTACATGACCGAAGGCACGGACGGGGATACGACGATCAGCGACGCCGTGGCCGCCGTGCAGAGGGAAGTGCAGAAGGGCACGATCTCCGCCAGGGCCGGGGCGGAATTCCTGGATATGATGTGGCAGGCGGGAAGCGACGCCGAATCCCGGAACGGCTTTCTCAAGAGCATTTACGACACCAACACCGGCGATCTGATGCCGCAGGCGCTGAATGCGGTGCAGAGGATCGACGCCAGAAACAGAAACGGAGGTCTGAGGATTGGACAAGCTGAGAATCCCGCCGCTGCCGTCGGGCAGCAGGCAAGAACCGGGCAAACTGAAGCTGCCACCGCTGCCGCAGCAGCAGCAGAGGCAGGAAACGACCTGGCTGATGGAGGACGAGGACGGATTTCTGGCCAGCGTACCGGAGAGCAAAATGGACGCCTGGCAGAAGCGAAGCGAGCTGTCAGCCAGTACAATAAAGCAAGCGGCAGACGAGCTGACGCGAAGAATCTACGGGCCGAAGAGGTAGACGCCAGAGAGCGCATCCCGGCAGCCGCGAAGGGCAGCAAGATCACCCTGGTGCCGGAACAGATGGTGCAGCAGGATAAGGAGCTGCGGACCGTCGCCCAAAGGCTGGAGCAAATCACCGGGAAGAAGGTATACTATACCATCGGGAACATCCAGCGGCAGGGGGCGGGCGGCAGAGTTTCCCAGGCCAGGGGCGCCATAACCGCCGACGGGATCTATCTTCGCTGCGACCACAACGATCTGAGCGTGACGCAGCTGGCGGCCCATGAGCTGTATCACTATTACGAACAGCTTTATCCCGGCCTGAGCGCCCGGATGAAGGAAAAGATCATCCAGACCTATTCCGAGGAGGAATTCAACAAGGTCGCCAAGGTATACGTGGAAAAGCTGGGCGCCATCAACGGCCTGACCGACAACCAGGACGCGGAGGCCAGAGAAGCCGCCCTTACCAGGATCGAGAAGGAGATCTTCGCGGACGCCTTCGGAAGCATCAACTACGGCGGGGCGAAAGCGGACAGATTCAACGCCCTGGTGCGGCAGACCCTCAACGAGACCATGGGAGCAGAGACCGATGACCGGGATAATCCGGATACTCTTTTTTCCGCAGACGAGGAGGAGATCCCCCAGAGCGCCACGGAGTATGCCCGGATGAAGGAGCGGGACAAAAAACGGGAAGCGGAGCTGCTGCGGCTGGTGAAGAAAGGCGAGGCCACGGAGGCGCAGAAGCAGGAAGCCGCCGCGCTGAAAGAAAAGCTCAAAGGCCCGAAGGCCGCGGTGAAGAAAAGCCAGGCGACCATCGCCAAGAAGCAGCTCCGGAACACCATCATTTCCGAATTCGGCATCCCCGACGGGCGCAAGGCGGAGATCGGCAAAATGATCGACGCCTACGCCGACCGGCTCATCAAGGAAAAAGAAATCTCCTGGAGCGACCGGCTGGCGTTCTTCAGAAAGCTCTATGACGAGGGCGTCATGACCGTGCCCGCCGACGATATGTACCAGGCGGCGCGGGAGATCGTCCGCGGCGGCAAGGTCTACGTCTCCGAGAAGATCAAACATGAATTCGGGGACGATTGGGCGAGTTTCCGCAGGCAGGCGTTCGCGGAGGGAATCTATCTGACCAACAATCCGGCAGACAAAAGCGCGGACAGCTGGAACGTCGAGCTTTCGTCGGAGTTTCCGGGCATGTTCCCGGAGGACAACTACGACCAGAAGGACATCCTGGAGCGGATCGTCAGCGCGGCGCAGGCCGGGCGGGACGAGCAGATGAGCCTGGCGGAATACGCGGCAAAGGTCGTGGGGCAGGAATACGTCAGCGAAGACGAGGCCATGGACAACATGGAACGGAGGCTGGACTGGGCCCTGCGGAGCTTCGCGGAAAAGGCAGGGCTGGAAACCTGGCTGAAGGACAAGGCGGAGGAAAAGCTGGCCAAGCAGCGGGAGCAATTCGGCGAGCGGCTGGACGCCATCAGGGCCCAGGAGATCGCCCGGCAGGCCAAGGAGCGAGACAAGCGGAAGAAAGCGGCCAGGAAGCAGACGCTCAACCGGGAGCTGCGGGAAATGCAGCAGCGGACGCTGAAGCAGCTGCAATGGCTGAGCAAAAACCGGCAGAAATTCTCCGGGAACATGCAGGATCAGCTGAATGAAATCCTTTCGGACATCGACGTTTACGCCATCAGCGCCGCCGACGAAGCCCATCTGGACAAGGCCAGCAACAAGACCTGGCGGGAGCTGGCGGACATCTACAAGGACGCCAAAGAAAACGACCCGAACTTCCTGCCCAGCAAGGACCTGGAGCGCATCGTCGCAAGGCTGGACAACCGGAAGATCGGGGACATGGACATTGACGCCGTGACCGACATCTACAAGGCCGCGGTGGGCCTGCGGACGGAGCTTTACAACCGGAACAACGTCATCGGGAGCGAGCTGCATGAGACCTTCCAGGAAGTCTACGACCAGGTGAAGGACGAAATGCAGAGCGCAAAGGGCGGTTATAAGACCGGGGCCAAGGGACTTTCACAGAAGTTCTTCTCCGATCTCCAGCTCACGCCCATGAATGTGCTGGAACGCATGGCCGGGTGGAACAAGGACAGCGCCTGGTATAAGATGGCCAAGCAGCTGGAGCAGGGCGAGCGGGCGCAGCGAAAATTCAAGACGGACAGCGCCCGGATGCTGGCCCCCTTCCTGGAAGAACACAAGGACTGGGTGAAGAAAGCCGACGGCCAGGGCAAGGACGCGATCTGGTACGAGGTCGAGGTGCCGGAGCTGCTGGAGCTGGGGATGGGAGACAAGCCCATCTTCGGGAACACGGTCAAGGTCTACATGACCCCGGCGCAGAAGGTGCACATGTACCTGGAAAGCCAGAACTACGACAACCTGCGGCACATGACCGGCGGGCGCACCTTCGCGGACAGGGAACTTTACTCCAAAGGGAAACGGGCGGAAGCCTTTGCCCAGGGCAAAACGATCCGCCTTGCGCCGGAGACGGTGAAGAACCTGGTGAAGGACCTGACGCCGGAGGAAAAGGCCCTGGCGGACGCGCTGCGGCCCTTCTACAACGATTTCTCCAAGAAGGAGATCAACCGGGTAAGCAATCTCCTCCTGGGCTACAACAAGGCCATGGAGGGCGATTACGCGCCCATCTACACGAACCAGAACTACACCAAGAGCGAGCCGGGAATCTTCGACACCACGGCGGAGGGCGTCGGCAATCTGAAATCCCGCGTGGTAAGCTCCAATCCCAGCCTGAACATCAGCGCCCTGGACGCCTTTGAAAAGAGCGTGGACAGGACCAGCCGCTATGTGGGCCTTGCGATCCCGGTGCGGAACATGAACACGCTGATGAACTGGCGGGAGAAGGGCAACAGTATGGCCGACGTGCTGACCCACAAATGGGGCGAGGACGGCAAGAACTTTGTCAACGACCTGCTGACGGAACTCCAGAGCGGGCGAGAGACCGACCAGAGCAGCATCGAAAAGCTGACCAACGCAGCGCTGAGCCGGTATATCTCCGCCGTGTTCGGGGCGAACCCCAGCATCGTGGCGAAGCAGTTTGCGTCCTATCCGCTGGCGGCGGCCTACCTTGGGTGGGAGAACATGCCCGTGAACATCCCCAGGGCGGCGCAGGTGGACACGGATCTGATCGCCAAGTACACCGGCGAATACGATTACCGGCAACTGGGCTATGCCATGCCGGAGACGGCAACGCTGAAAGACAATCCCGGCAAGCTCCAGGAGCGGGGCCCTCTGAACTTCCTTTTCGGCGGCGGGGCCATCACCTGGATGGACGGATTCACCGTGCGCACCCTTTGGAGCTGGGCTGAGAACAAGGTCAACAAGGAACAGCCGGGGCTTGAACGCGGAAGCCAGGCGCAGATCGACGCCGGGAACAGCGAATACTACAAGGCCGTGGCCGCCGAATTCGAGGAGGCGGTCAGCCGCAGCCAGCCCATGTACGATACCATGCACCGGGCCAACATCATGCGGGAATCGAATCCCATCACGCGGGCCTTTACCCTGTTCAAAACGGTGCCGATGCAGGAATACAACATGCTGCGGCAGGCCATCGGGGAAGCGCAGTACGCCAAGGAGAACAACCTGGACAAGGAGACCCAGGCGGCGGCGCGGCAGAAGGCCGGGCGGGCCTTTGCGGGAATCCTGAGCGGGAACCTGATGATCGGCGCGATCACCGTTCTCAATGCCCTTTGGAAGAACCGGGGGAAGAAATACCGGGACGAGGACGGGGAACTCAGCGCGGAGAAGCTGATCGCCGAAGCGGGCAAGCAGTATTTCAAGGACGCTGCGGGCCTGGTGATCGGCGGCGGCGAAGCGGCGGACGTCCTCAGCTCCATCCTGTTCGGGGAAAAGTGGTACGGCCTGGAGACGCCGGGCATGGAGCAGATCGGAAGCATCCTGGAGCAGACCGTCAAAGCCGGGCAGACCGTGGGCAAGCTGGTCCAAGACAGCATCGAGGTCCTTCAGAATGGCGGGAACTGGGCGCAGTACATGGCGGATCACAGCGACACCTACCTTTCCGCTGTGGACAGCATTGCCCGGACGCTGGGGACCTACGCGACGGGGATGCCCATCGACAACGTGAAAGCCTATCTGCTGGGCGCCGTCCAATGGCTGAGCCCGGAGGTCAAGACAGCCTACGAGGACATCATGGACAAGGCGGACCGCAGCGGGTTGAAGGGACTGAGCGGGGCCAGTCTGGAGATCCGGACGAAGCATATCCTGCAGGAGCGGGCCGGAAGCGCAGAGGACAGCACCGTGGAAGCTCTGGCCGGGCTTTACGCAGCTGGGTACAAGGACGCGATCCCGGCGGCGCAGGTGACGAAGATCACCGTGGATGGGGATGAGCGGCAGCTGAACCTTGCCCAGCAGCAGACCTATAAAAAAGCTTGGCAGGAAACCGTCGGCGGGAGCCTGAACGAGCTGGTCAGCAGCAAGGAATTCCAGGAAGCGGACGAAAAAACGCAGGCGAAGATGCTGAAAAAGCTCTACGATCTGGCGACGGACCGGGCAAAGAGCGCCCTGTTCGACGACGTGGAAGACAACACTTGGGAAAAGGCACAGGATATGCTGGACGCGGGGATTAAGCTGGAGGACTATGTTTCCGCCTATGCCAGGTTCAACGCCATCAAGAACGACGAAGATCTGAGCAGCTATGAGCGGGGCAAGGAGCAGCGGGAAATGATCTCCGGCATGGATTACAGCGACGAAGCGAAGCTGGCGCTTTACGAAAACCTGAATCCTTCGGCGACTTCCAGGATCGAGAAGTTCCGGGAAATCATGGACACCGGCATGAGCTTCGACGACGTGATGAAGGTATACGACAAGTATGCCGCGATTGACGAGCGCGGGGATCTGAAAGCCGGGGAGAAAGCAAAAGATTTTGCCCTGTGGGTCGATACGCAGAAGTATTCCGCCAATCAGAAGGCAGCCATCAAGGATCAGCTCAAATACGGCATGTATATGAGCATGGACACCGAGCGATACGACAAGCTGACCGGGAAAGGCCTTGATCCTACGATGGCCTACAATGTGGACCAGGCGATCTCCTCACTGACGCCCAAAGCAGGGAAGGAAAGCGTCTCCGATACCCAGAAATGGGAAGCCGCCATGAAGAACACCAGCGGGGAAGCAAACCAGAAGAAGGCGCTGGAAGCCCTCATGACGGAAGAACAGTATGCGAAATTCCAGAAGACGGGCGTGAGCGCATCGGCCTACGTCAATTATCGGGTGGCCGTTTCCGACCTGAAGCCGCTGGCCGGACAAGACGGAGTAACCAACGCGCAGAAGTGGAACGCGGCGCTGAAATCCCTGGGGACGAGCGCCAGTAAGAAGGACAAGCTGGCGTTGGTGGGCGATATCGTAGGCACCAACATGACCACCAAAACCGGAGAGCCCACGATGTGGGCGAAGATCAACCGGGTCGTGGACAGCGGCAAGAGCGTCGAGGAGACCATGAAGCTGGTTGAAGACGAGAAACTGGACGTCTATGTCCGGTGGATGGATTCCGACGCCAAGGCCGCAGGGGTCAAGAGCGAGACGTATCTTGCCTGGCGCGAGACTTATGCCAACACCAACTCCACCAGAGACGAGAACGGCAAGGAGGTCAAGGGACAAAAGAAGAAAGACAAGATCCTTGCCTATATCGACGGCTTGAATCTGACCCGGGAGCAGAAGGACGCGCTTTTCCTGGAGGAATATAAGGAAAGCGGCCTCAGCGACACGCCCTGGCACAGCGGCGGAGGCAAGGGGAGCGGGAGCTATGCCATGGCCCGGACGCCTGCACTGCGGATCCCGGAGGCGCCGAAGGCGGAGAAAATCCAAAGCGGACTTTGGATCAGCACCGGCGAGCCGACACAGCGGCAGAGCAGCGGGCTCAGGATCAGAAGCACCCAGCCGGAGGAGACCAGGCAGGGAAGCGGCCTGCGCATCAGAGGAACGACCGCAGCGCCGGCCAGACAGACCAGCGGCCTGCGCATCAGAGACAGCGCCCCGGCCGCCCAGGCGCCCCGGAGCGGGCTGCGGATCAGGGCGAAGTAAGCAAGTTGTAAGCAAGTTGTAAGCAAGTTGAGGCCCCTTCGGGGGCCCGCCGGAGAAAGGAGTATCACATGAGGAAACAGACCACCAGCGCCGCCACCCGGCGGCGAGAATGAGGAAGTGGAAAGATAACAATTACTCCAATCACCGCGTCGTGGAAGTGATCGACGAGTATATTCACAACGCCAGAGACCGGGACATCCTGCGGGAGAAGCTGGTGGACGGCGTCACCTATGACGACCTGGCGGGAAAGTACGACCTCACCTATGAGCGGGTGCGGGACATCGTACGCCAGGGGAAAAAGACCATCGAGACCTTCTACTGAAAACTACCCATAAGATACCCAAAAGACCCCCATCCGGTTCCTACCGGGTGAGGGTCTTTTTTGTTACCATTTTTGCAGGTGAGGAACATGTGGAAACGCTTTAATCCCAACCCGAAGAAGCTGATCGTGGGAGATTGCACCGTCCGGGCGATATGCGCTGTCACCGGCAGGGATTGGTATTCCGTTCACGAGGAGCTGTGTGATCTGGCCAGAGACATGGCGGATATGCCGTCCTCCGACCGCGTGTGGTGGGAGCTGCTGCGGCAGTACGGCTTCACCTGGAAGCGCCTCATCGATCAATGCCCCCGCTGCTACACCGTGGAGGATTTCGCCGACGACCATCCGGAGGGGCTTTATGTGCTGGGGCCGCCGGAGCATGCCGTCGCCGTCATAGACGGACGATATTGGGACAGCTGGAATTCCGGCAGCACCGTGCCGAGCTATTACCTGACAAATGAGGAGGACTGAACATGGCGTACTATCAAAACTATTCACCTTACAGCTACCAGCAGCAGATGATGAGCCCGCCCACCATCCGGGCGGAGATCGTCCAGGTGGACAACGAGCAGGTCGCGACGAATTATCCCGTGGGCACCGGCATGTCCCAGATGATGATCGCCAAGGACGAGAGCGCCATCTTCGTGAAATCCGTATCTGCCAACGGCGCGACGATGGACGTGTATATCCGCAGGCCACCCGCGCCTCCGGAGCCGAAGTTCGTTCCCGGCGACTATGTGAGGAAGGATGAGATCGCGGAGATCGTGGCCGCGATGCTGAAGAAGGAGGAAAACAATGAGCCTGTTTGAATCTCTCGGAAGATCTCAGCAGAGGCAACAGCCGATGAGCGCGCAGGACGCGATCCGGCAGCTCCAGCAGAACCCCCAAGCGATGCTCCAACAATCCGGAATGAGTATTCCCGACGGCATGACCGACCCCCAGCAGATGGTCAACCACCTGATCCAGACCGGGCAGGTCCCGCAGAACAGGGTCACGCGGGCCATGCAGATGCTCGGCATGAGAATCTGACACTTCCTCCGGCGGGTGCACACGACGGAAAGTGAATAAAAAACGAAAGGAAAAGACAAATGGCAATCGTGAACGACAACGGCGGAATGTATATGCCCGTCGCACCCGCTTATGGTGGCGGTGGCGGCTTCGGCGACTTCGGCGGCGGATGGTGGATCATCCTCCTGCTGCTGTGCGGCTGGGGCGGCATGGGCATGGGAGGCTGGGGCGGCATGGGCGGCATGGGCCTCGGCATCGACTTCCCCTGGCTGCTGAATGGCCAGAACAACATCAACGCCAACACCAACGGCGGCTTCCGGGATCAGATGCTCCATGACACCATTACCGGCGTGGGCGAGAAGGTGTCCTCCGGCTTCAACGGCCTGCAGGCCCAGCTCTACAATGGCCAGCTGGCCGATCTGGAGCGGAGCTTCAACGCCCAGACCGCCAACAGCCAGGGGCTGAACGCCCTCCAGGCGCAGCTGGCTCAGTGCTGCTGCGATAATCGGGCGGCCACCGCAGACCTGAAGTACACCGTGGCGACGGAGAATTGCGCAGACCGCACCGCCGCCTACCAGAACACCAGGGACATCATCGACAGCCAGACCCGCGGAACCCAGGCCATCCTGGACAAACTCTGCCAGCTGGAACTGGACGGCTACAAGCGCGAGGCTGACAACCTCCGGGCGCAGCTCTCTGACGCGAAGATCGCGGCCTCCCAGGCCAGCCAGAACGCCTTTATCCAGAAGGGCTTCAGCGACGAGGTGGATGCGCTCTACAACCGCCTGAGCAACTGCCCCGTGCCCAGCACTCCCGTCTATGGCCGCACGCCCATCTTCCAGTGCAATAACGGCGGCTACGGCTGCGCTGCGTAAGGAGGGCTGAAACGTGGCAGAATATCTGGCCAATGCGGTGCAGCTCATTCCCGCGAATGAGCCTGCGATCTTCACGGCCTCCATCCCGTGCCGCGCCGGGTACGTGTACCACGAGGACGAGACCGGGATCTTTATTCTGCGCGGCGCGGTCAACTGCCCGACGAGCTGCTTTGCCAGGTATCGGGTGACATTCAACGGCAATATCGCCGTGCCGGCCGGTGGGACCGTGGCGCCCATCGCCGTGGCCCTCTCTGTCAACGGGGAACCGCGCTCGACGAGTAGGGCCATCGTGACCCCCGCAGCGGCGGAGGATTACTTCAACGTCACCTGCACCGCGCTGATCGACGTTCCAAGGGGCTGTTGCTTCACCATCGCCCTGCGGAATGTGGCGGCGGAAGTAGACACTCCGCCGGAAACGATCAGCCTGCAAAACGCAAACCTGGTCATTGACCGCGTAGCCTGACGGGAAGGAGGAAAGAACCGTGGAAATGAAGTTGGAAATGCTTTATGGTCTCTGTGAGATCGTCACCAAGCGCCTGGAGGAATGCTGGCGGACCCTGGAGGGCACCGAGGAAATGTCCGTTCTGGACATCGACCTGGTAGACAAGCTGACCCATGCCCTGAAGTGCATCAAGACCTGCATCGCCATGATCGAGGCCGAGGAAGAAGAAGGCGGGGCCTCCCGTCGGTCCTACGCACGGGAGGGCAGCTATCGCGGCTCTGCCTACGACGGCGGCTCCATGCGCAGCCAGGACGGTGGCAGCTATGACGGCTACTCCGGCAGGCGTGGCCGCAGCCCCCGGACCGGACGCTATGTCTCCCGCGAGGGCGGCTACTCCGGTCACGACGGCGTGGAGGATATCCTGATGGATGTTCGGGAAATGCCGGAGAGCGAGCGGCGGAAGCTGATGGCCAAGCTGGAGAAAATGTGAGAACAGGTGAAAAGGGGACCGGGAAACCGGCCCCCTTTTACTAGCATTTTTATTAGCAAATTGTGAGAAAAACAGCTTTCGGGAACGCTAAATAATTTTCAAAAAGGAAAAAATATTTTCAAGGAGAAAATGGCGCGGATGCTTGGAATATAAGGGAAACCGCCGAGTTTCAAGGCTCGGCGGTTTCCTCTGTCTTGGTGCGCGAGGGGGGACTTGAACCCCCACGGGAGGCTCGAAGGTGCCTTATTTATAAGGGACTTCCGGAATTACTTAGCAAATTAGTTAGCGTTTTCTTTTTTGGGGGTAAAGAACTGTTCCAGCTTGGCGATTTGCTGGCCCACGTGGACCTTGTCCAGATGGGTATAGATATCGGAGACGACCTTCTCATTTTTCCAGCCGCCCAGCTTCATGGTGATCCGGAGCGGGACCTCCAGAGAATAGCAGAGAGAGGCGAAGGAATGGCGGAGGCCGTGCTGGCCGACTTCCGGAAAACCGAGGCGGCGGCAGACGACGTTTGCCTGGTGGTAGACGGAATTGGGATTATAAGGGACCACGCGTCCGGTCTTGTCCTCCACGGCCTCCAGGGCCTCTTTCAGCTCCGGAATAAAGATGGGGATATACCTGTCTGATTCCTCGGTCTTCGTCCGGTCCTTGGTGACGCGCTTCCCGTCCTTGCCCCGCACCATCGTCTGGGTGATGTGGATGCGGTTGTTCTTCAGATCCACATTGTCCCAGGTGAGGCCCTGGACCTCCGAGGAGCGGCAGGAATGGAGCAGCAGGAGAAGGGCGATTTCCTGGGGGCCGCCGTGGATCTCCGCGATGAAGGCCTTGATCTGGTCCGGGTCAAGGAACGCATGCTCCGTGCGGTCCCGGACCAGGGGCGTGACCTCCGGCAGCTCCAGGCCCAGCTCCACGCGGCAGGCGGTGCGGATGAAGCCCCAGGTATTCATCATGGTCTTGGGCTTCAGGGTGGCGGCGTCGGCGTCGTAGGCTTTCTGCCAGTCGATCTTGGAACTGACCGGCTGATCCATGACGGACTGGAAGCGGTTGCGCAGGATCACGTCATAACCGCGGATGGTTTCCGGGGAGGCGCCGGCCTTTTCTTTCCGGGAAATATACTTCTGGCAGACTTCCCGGAGGGTGAGCTCCGAGCGGGTCTGCCGCCGGCGCCCGGCCATATGCTCCGCCTTGATCAGCGCGGCCTGGCGTTTGCACTCCTTGGCTGTGGCGGCGGAAACGGGGATGCTGACGCCCCCCAGCCGAAGCTGGAGGAACCAGGTGCCGGAGGGGAGCTTGCGGGGTTCGGGGACTTTCATCCCAGCACCTTGTCCATGAGGCGCTGGATCAGCTCGTCCTTCTTGTTGATCTGTTCCACCAGGAAGCTCACGCGTTCCTCCAAATGCTCCACCATCTTGTAGAGGCGGACAAGCTCCTCATTCTGGGTGTGGATCACGGCCTTGAAGCCCTCCAGCTCCTTGGCATAGGGGTTGGATTCCGGCTCCGGGATATCGTCGGCCAAAAGAATGGCCTCCAGAGGGGCGATGGTGGTTTGATAGTTGAAGCTGTCGTTGACCTCGCTGCCCTCGGCAAAGACGCGGCGGAGGGTGGTGAGGCCCAGGGGCGTCCCGTTGGCCTCCAGCATGTCCAGCAGACGGGGATAAGTGATCTCCTTCTCCTTTTTGGCGCTTTTCAGTTCCTGGATGATCTTCGGAATGTCTTTTTGCGGCATTTCGGATTCTCCTGTCTGTTCAAAGATGTGTTGGTTCCTGTCCATAACAAATTACCTCCTGGAATGACGGTAGTATTTGTGTAGCGCGGTGAAGCGGGGTACAATCAGACCATCCCAGGCGGGTGGGGGAGCGGATCAGAGCTTGGCGGCGCGACCGCTCCCTCTCTTATTAAATTTACGGGGGGCTGCATGTGACAAGACTGGGGATACTGACGGACGCCACAGCGGCGATGCTGGGTGAATACGACAATTACGGGAGCGGGAAAAGCCTGGAGTACACTTACGGATACTTCGACGCCGTGGGCGTGGTGCGGGAAATGATAAGAAATGATAATGTCCGATTCGACTATACCAAATCCGGAGGCGGGGCGCAAGATAAATCCGATGAAAACCGGCGAAAGCTGGAGGCCGGGATCATCCGGCAGCTGCACAAGGCAGAGGAGCGGGTGCTGGAAATGGTGTACTACATACTGATCGGGTAGGAACGAAAGGAGAAAAGACATGGAAAAGAGCTGCAAGGACAAGGCCAATGAACTGCTGCTGCGGCAGATGGAGCGGTTGGAGGAAGAAGTGGTGGTCGAAGAATGGCCCAGAGGACAGGATGGACGCTGGCTGGCGCTCATGCTGACCATGCTGGCAAATGCCATCCAGTATCCGCAGCTGGACTATACCAAGATGGTGCTGTCAGGGTACAATAGCGCGAAAGCAGAGCAAGAAGAAGCCGCGGAATGAGCGGGACCGCAGCGGCGAGTTGTCCCTCATCAGTCGCCTGCGGGCGACAGCTTCCCCCAGGGGAAGCCGGGGAATAAGGAAAGGCCCGGAGCCATTACGGCTCCGGGTCTTTTTGCGTTTTCGGGGCTGGGGCGTCCGGGTCTTTCGGGGCGGCGGGCGGGGGATTCAGGGATTCCCACTCCTCCACGAGACGGCGGAGGATCTTTTCCAGGGCGGCCCACTCCGGACCGTCGGGGTCGAACTTCAAGAGGGTGGTGACCAGGGCGGCCTGGAAGGATTCGGGACGGTCCACGAGGATCGAGCGGATCCCATCCCCCAGCTCGGCCTCCCGGGAGCGGGAGCGGCGCATGTCGCCGGCGCCGGTGCGCAGCCAGGTCTCGGACACGCCGTATTCCCGGCAGATGGATTTGATGATGGCATCGGAGGGGGCGCGGGTGCCGAGCTCATAGCCGGAAATGGCGCTGGTAGTAACGCCGATTTTGTCACCGAATTCCGTCTGATTCAGGCCCAGGGACTTGCGCAGCTCCTTGATTCTATTCTGCATGACGGCCTCCTTTCGCGGCCACTATAACACGGCCGCGCAAGAAAAGCAAGAAAAAATTACACGATGCGGAAATTTTGCTTGACAAGAAATCAGCAGAGTGTTATTGTGATTACGCAAACGATAAATTCCAAGCGGAAAAGGAGGGACGTGGGATGGGCCGAGCGCTGTTTACGGCGGAGGAGCTGGCGGAGCTGGCGGCCTACGACGCCATGATCGACGCGGAGCCGGACTACGACCGGGAGGAGGTCCGGGCGGCGAGGAAGCGGGACACGGAAGCGAGGAACG